>Ga0209119_1000024_pt1 | contig 149661 bp, 160 predicted proteins | sample COG_03_FD_184747 | JGI IMG/M metagenome (GOLD analysis project Ga0209119, IMG submission 184747) | Pelagic Microbial community sample from North Sea - COGITO 998_met_03 (SPAdes) (version 2) | ecosystem: Environmental > Aquatic > Marine > Neritic zone/Coastal water | place: Helgoland, sampling...
ACTTTGACTTCATGGTATTGAAGAGCAATTAGGGGTAAAGCAAGACCAGGATTGCGACAAAACCAGAATAGAAGCGGGATATGTTGCTGTTTTACACCATTTCCTCCAGCGCTGACATTACCAATTTGACCAGTCATAGCTTTAAGACCAATTGCTTTAGATTCTGGAGTTGAAAGTTCATTCCAGGTGTCCATCCATTTACCAGATTGTCTATCAATTCTTTGACCACCAATTTCTAATTCAACTGTTTTGATTGGCGGTCCGGAGGAACCTTCCGTACCTACAAGGTACATTTTATGAACTAAATCACCATTTCTGGAGATTGTAGCAACAACATTATTTCCACCACCACTGAAAGTTTGTTGGATAGACTCCATGGAGAAGTTAGTGTGTCTGCGATAGACAACTTTAAAGAAAGTAATTTGTGGGTTACCAGTAAGGTAAATATCTTGTGCGCCATAAGCTACTAATTGCATTAATCCTCCTCCCATTGTTTTTATACACTATACATAGAAAAAAATTTATAAAATAAAATAAAAAAAGGAAAAAAAAAAGATTACTATAAATATTTTAATAATTTAGAATTAAGAGAATTGGAATGGATAAATTAATTTAATTATTTAATTGGAGTATGCGAGACCACCCATACCACTCATGATACGGAGGACATTGTAGTTGACAGCGTAGATGACGCCGGTTCCCATACTATCTGACCCTGTGAAAGTTAATTCGGCATTGTCAATTCTGGAGAAGTTACAGGTGCCAGATGGTTGGTGCTCTTCAGGTTTGAGGGCAAATGAGTATACACCTATCTTGGCGGTGTCTTTGGAGGTGCGGGCCTGAGTAATCACCGCCGCCTCGTAAATTATTTTTTCAACGCTTTCTATCTTCACTAACTCCGGCCCACCACCGTTCATCGCACCTGCAGCGTTCAGTGTCAATAGCTCACTGAAAAATACCGCAAAAGTGTCAACATTAAGCGTCTTCGGGTCGCCACCGCCCGCGGGAGTCACCAGACCTTGAACAACCGCATCTACTCTTGTAATTACAACTTTTGAGGTCGCACCTCCTGTAACCGACCCACCACCAGAAACTTTTATTCTATAAGTGTGTCCTGCCGCAAAGTTGACGGCGGGCGAGTCCGCCGCATTAAATAAGAATGCGATATTCGCCGCTCCCGCGCTGGCGGTGAACTCGGTGCCAAAGGTGGTGGCAACATCGAACTCATTGAAATTGACGTTAGTCTGTCCATATTTAAATGTTCCACTAGTTGGGACAACGATATCGTTCGTCTCGGCCCCTATGCCCTCGGACTGGAGTCCGCCCGCCACCGTGCCGGTTGCGGCGACACCCAAAGCAGAGGTCAAAAATGTAGTAGTATTTTGAAAAATTACAGAATTTGACATAAGCTGAGCAGCAGTCGGTAAATTCTGGCGGGGAACAGCAGTGTGGTAATCGTATGGTTGCTGTAAATAAAAGTATTCATCATTTCTCGTGCTGAAACGTTCATGACCATTTAATTTTAACCCAACCGTTTCTGCGGGGTCGGGGCCGGTTGATCTCCAGATAAGTTCTTTAACTGGGTGGTTGAAGTTAAGTTTATTCTTACCATCGGTGGAGGAAGTCTGTTCTTGAACTTGTTCAATAAGGTATTCATGTGATACTTGAGCGAATCTACGTCTTTCATCAGTGTCAAGGTAGATGTAATCACAGTATAAAGTATAGGTATTGGTATTGGTTAAATCAAATGAAAATTTAACTTTGACTTCATGGTATTGAAGAGCAATTAGGGGTAACGCAAGACCAGGATTACGACAAAACCAGAATAAAAGCGGGATATGTTGCTGCTGGACACCGTCGATGCCGACAATACCAATTTGACCAGTCATAGCTTTAAGACCAATGGCTTTAGATTCTGAAGTAGAAAGTTCATTCCATGTATCCATCCAATCACCAGATTGTCTATCAATTCTTTGACCACCAATTTCTAATTCGGCTGTTTTGATTATCGGTCCGGCGAAACCTTCCGGACCTGCAAGGTACATTTTATGAACTAAATCACCATTTCTGGAGATTGTAGCAACAACATTATTTCCACCACCACTGAAAGTTTGTTGGATAGACTCCATAGAGAAGTTAGTGTGTCTGCGGTAGACAACTTTAAAGAAAGTAATTTGTGGGTTACCAGTAAGGTAAATATCTTGTGCGCCATAAGCTACTAATTGCATTAATCCTCCTCCCATTGTTTTTATACTATACATAGAAAAAAATTTTACAGAAATTAATTAATTAATTCAAAAAATTTTTTTAAAAAAAATTAATTATTAAAAATAATTTAATTCTATAGATATTATGAATAAACAATTAATCAGTAAACCTGTCGTTGAAAATATTTATGAAAATATAAAGAATAAAATTAAAAATAATAATAAATTAATAAAATTATCTATAATAATTGTTGGTAATCGTCAAGATTCTTTAACATATGTAAATATAAAAAAGAAAAACTGTTCAGAATTAGGTATTTCTTGTGAAATATATCATTATAATGAAAATGTTTCTGAAAAAGACATTATCGATAAAATTAATGAATTTAACGAAGACATTTCTGTAAATGGTATTATGGTTCAATTACCTTTACCTAAATATTTAAATCAATTAAATATATTATCTAAAATATCTATAGACAAAGATGTAGATGGATTACATCCACAAAATTTAGGATTAATTATGATGAATAAAGAACCTATATATTATCCTTGCACTCCATTAGGGTGTATTAAATTATTAGAATATTATGATATAGATTTAGAAAAACAAAATATAGTTTTTGTTGGATCTGGTATGGTTAATTTACCATTATCTGTAATGTTATTAAATAAAAAAGTAGGTTCTATAACTTTATGTAATGAGTTCACAGAAAATATAAAAGAAAAAACAATTTTAGCGGACATATTAATTGTAGCATGTGGACAACCTAAAATGATTAAAAAAGATTGGATAAAAGAAAATGTTATAATTATAGATATTGGGATAAATCGGGATTTAAATAATAAATTATGCGGGGATGTAGATTATGAAGATGTTATAGATAAAGTTAAATATATTACACCAGTACCCGGAGGTGTTGGACCAATGACAGTATGTATGTTAATAAATAATTTAATAAAAAATATTTGAAAATAAAATATTTGTTAATATATAAAAAAATGCCCGATACTCTAGATCTAACAACTTTGAGCGAAGAACCTGTTGAGTCCAATGTTCAAGTAGAAATTACAGATGCTCCTGAAGAAACTGTTGCAGATGAAGGTCCCGTAGAAGAACCTGTTGTAGATGAAGAACCTGTTGAGACCGCAGGTCCTGAAGAAACTACTGAAGAGACCACAGATGCTCCTGAAGAACCTGTTGAAGAAGTTGCTCCGGAAGAACCAGAAGCGCCCGCAGAAGCACCGGTAGAAGAAGAACCTGTAGAAGAAGTACCTGTTGAAGAAGTTGCTTCAGAAGAACCTGTTGAGACCGCAGGTCCCGTTGAAGAAGCATCTGCCGCACCAGTTGAGCAGGTCGCCGCAGATATCCGTAACATTCTTACTGAAGTCCCTACTGTTTCCGAAGGTAATGAAGAAAATGTTGAATCTGTTGACGATTCATCAGGATTATCAGATGATTTAAAACAAAGAATTGCTGAATTAGATTATTTACGTGAATGTTGTGGTAATTGGGTAGGATCGGGTAGAAGAGGTAAGAGTACTTTCTTAACTTCTTGGGATAATAAAAATGTTTCAGTTGATTCAAATGTAAATTATGAAGATGTTTTAGTTCATCTTGAAAAATTACCTGAAATAGTCAAGTTATGGGTAGAAAGAAAAGTAAATACTGATTCAAATCATTTTAAAAATTTAGAATCTTATACTTTAACAAAATCTTTATTTAATGGAAAAAGTTTAACAGAAAAAGTTGAAGTTTTAGAACAATTAATTAATTTATTAACTGATTGTGCTAATGGAAAAATGAGAACAAATAAAATTGAAGAAGTTATTGATAACTTATATTAATTTATTTTTTTTATATAATATTTTTTTATTTTAGTTTATTTAATTACTGTAAGCTAAACCACCCATACCTGACATGATACGGAGGACATTGTAGTTGACGGCGAAGATTGTTAGTTTAACGGCGGAATCATCAACAGGCGGTGTGGAGGCCTTGTTCTGACCCTCGAGTGCTATTTGAATATCAGATCCAACCAATTGAGCATTATCAATTCTTGAGAAATTACAAGTCCCTGAGGGTTGATGTTCTTCGGGTTTAAGGGCGAATGAATATACAGCTATACTATCAGATCCAACTGTGGCCCCGGCACTGTCTTGTGATAAGTCAGTATCCGTGGACCCTAATGTTGGGGTAGCACCATAACCGGTATGGTGTTGCCATACTTGTGTTCTAGTGAAATATCTAGAATCTCTTTCTTTGAAACGATCATGACCATTAAGTTTTAATTGCCAATTACCACCCATCGCATCTAATGAAACAGGCGAAGCAGTGGGATCTTGTAAAATACCTGGATCTCCCGTACCGCCACACCTTGATGTCGTCGCAGTTCCCTCATTACGAGTACACCATATTAATTCTTTAACCGGATGATTAAAGTTAAGATCAATTGAAGGTCCTGCGGTTGTAACCGTACTTTCCGAATACTGTAATTGTTCAATTAAATATTCATGTGATACTTGAGCGAATCTACGTCTTTCATCGGTATCAAGGTAGATATAATCACACCATAAATTAAAAACGTGGTCGCTATCGGTCGACGATCCCCATGCGGTTGCGACGTTCGTGGAGTTAGCCACGTTTCTCGCTAGACTAGTTACGGATTCAAAAGTCATTTTTACCTTGACTTCATGATATTGAAGGGCAATTAAAGGTAATGCGAGACCGGGATTTCGATTAAACCAGAAATTTAAGGGTAAAAATATTCTCCCCACATCAATGATGTCACTACCGTCGCCGCCGCTCTCATAAGAAAATCCATTTACAATCTCTCCAGTTTCTACCCCAAATGGAGTATCTTGGCTAGTAAGAAGTCCTAGTCCATTGCCGGTCATTTTTTGATAAAGTGTACCATCTAAATTTGCATTATTCGCCCCAAAATGACCACTCGGATTAAATTCAGTTAAATCTGAATATACACGATTCCACATAGAAGTATGCTTGTCAATTCTTTGACCCCCGATTTCAATTTCACATTCTTTAATTAATGAATGTCCATATCTTTCAACTAATTGGACACCTGCGTTCGTGGCAGGGCCTGTAAATTTACATCCATGCTCCAAATACATTCTGTGAACTAAATCACCATTTCTGGAGATTGTGGCAACAACATCACCACCGAAGTCAGCAGTACCAGAGAATGTCTGGACAATAGATTCCATAGAGAAGTTAGTGTGTCTGCGGTAGACAACTTTGAAGAAAGTAATTTGCGGGTTACCAGTAAGGTAAATATCTTGTGCGCCATAAGCTACTAATTGCATTAATCCTCCTCCCATTGTTTTTATACTATAACATAGAAAAAAATTTTAAAGAAATTAATTAATTAAATTAAATTTCTTTTAAAAAAGACTATAATATTTAGAAAAAAATATAAATTATTTAAAATCTATAGAAATTGACGAAGTTATAGCGATTATTTAGTTGCTGTATGCTAAACCACCCATACCGGACATGATACGGAGGACATTGTAGTTGACGGCATATACTCTAGTTGCATGAGAGTCAGCGGTACCTACTAATTGAGCATTATCAATCCTTGAGAAATTACACGTTCCTGATGGTTGATGCTCTTCAGGTTTAAGCGCAAATGAGTAGACACCAATACCATCAGAAAATGCCCCCTCGGTCACCGGCATCGCCTGCAATCCTCCAGCTCCTGTGTGGTGTTGCCATACTTGTGTTCTTGAGAAATATCTCCAGTCACGTGCCGCGAAACGATCGTGTCCATTTAATTTAAGTTGATAAGTAGCCGCAGACTCTCCGATCGCTAGAAGGTATGCAGAGAGGTCACCCTGTCCTAAATACGTCCAGTCCGCAGTCCATATTAATTCTTTAACAGGATGATTAAAATTTAAATCAGCTGATTGTCCATTCACCACAACAGATTGTTCTTGAACTTGTTCAATTAAATATTCATGAGATACCTGTGCAAATCGTCTACGCTCATCTGTGTCGAGGTAGATATAATCAGCCCATAACTTATTATGGGTGGGGACCTCGGCATAGATGCCAGTGATAAAATTAGTATTTAATATAACTTTAACTTCGTGATATTGAAGGGCTATTAATGGAAGAGCAAGACCCGGATTACGACAAAACCAAAACATTAATGGAACAAATGTTACTATGGGAGTGCCGTCCCCCCCAACCGCCCCACCCATGCCACTCATATTTTGAAATAATGTACCCTTTTGACCATCACTATCTACTTCTCCTACATGACCTGTAGGATTTGGTTCCGTTAAGTGTGCCCATACATTCATCCATTGACCAGTATGTTTATCTATTTTTTGACCACCAATCTCTAATTCAATATCACTAATAGCTTGAGAATTAAAGTTTTTACTGCCACCCGTCGGCAGTCCTTTTATTTCTAAATACATCTTGTGTACTAAATCACCATTGCGGGAAATAGTGGCGGTAGCACGACCTGTTGAACCGAAAGTTTTTTCGTTCCCATTCCAGGTTTGTTCAATAGATTCCATTGAGAAGTTAGTGTGTCTACGGTAGACGACTTTAAAGAAAGTAATTTGCGGGTTACCAGTAAGGTAAATATCTTGTGCGCCATAAGCTACTAATTGCATTAATCCTCCTCCCATTTTTATAATATAACATAGAAAAAAATTTTGGAGAAATTAATTAAAAAAAAAAAAATAATAAAAAAAAAAAAAAAAAAAAAAAAAAAAAAAAAAAAAAAAAATATAAATTATTTAAAATCTATAGAAATTGATTATTAGTTATTTATTGATTATTTAGTTGCTGTATGCTAATCCACCCATACCACTCATGATACGGAGGACGTTGTAGTTGACGGCGAAGACGACAGACCGCCCAGTCGGCTTAACACTACTAACTAATTGAGCATTATCAATTCTTGAGAAGTTACACGTTCCGGAAGGTTGATGCTCTTCAGGTTTGAGGGCAAATGAATACACGTTGATAGAATCATTAAAAGCACCGGACGCCGTCAGCGCGGACGCGTCTACCTCGCTGGATAATAAACCTCCAGTACCTGAATGGTGTTGCCACACTTGAGTTCTGGAGAAATATCTACTATCACGAGCGGCAAAGCGATCATGTCCATTTAATTTAAGTTGGTAAGTAGTAGTACCTACGCATGGCAATGAAAGCGTGGTTGAGGTACCAGTTCCGGCGGCGGCGTCTGTGCCTACCCATATTAATTCTTTAACCGGATGATTAAAGTTTAAATCTTGTGCTTCATCGGTTAATGATTGTTCTTGAACTTGTTCAATTAAATATTCGTGCGATACCTGAGCGAATCTACGACGTTCATCAGTATCAAGGTAAATATAATCACACCACAACTCATTTGTCTTAGTGTCGCTGACCAGCGTGCCAAAGGTGTGATCTAAAATCACTTTAACTTCATGATACTGTAAAGCAATTAGCGGTAATGCTAATCCAGGATTACGACAAAACCAAAATTGTAATGGGACTGTAATATTATAAGAGTGCGTGTAGTGGCCTTTCACACCACCCATACCACTCATATTTTGGAATAAAGTGCCCGCCCCATCCTCCTTGTGTTTCGCAACAAAACCAGTAGGATTTGGTTCAGTTAATTCTGCCCATGTTTCCATCCATAAACCAGTATGTTTATCAATTTTTTGACCACCAATTTCTAATTCGACCGTTTTAATCACAGCAGATCCTAAATTATTAGTAGTATCCGCGGCTCGGCCCGACATTGCTAAATACATTTTGTGGACTAAATCACCATTTCTTGAAATAGTAGCAGTACAACGACCATCTTTCAAGTTGGTCCCATTCCAGGTTTGTTGGATAGATTCCATTGAGAAGTTAGTGTGTCTTCTATAAACGACTTTAAAGAAAGTAATTTGCGGGTTACCAGTAAGGTAAATATCTTGTGCGCCATAAGCTACTAATTGCATTAATCCTCCTCCCATTTTTATAATATAACATAGAAAAAAATTTTGGAAACATTAATAAAATAAAAAAAAGACTATAATATTTAGAAAAAAATATAAATTATTTAAAATCTATAGAAATTGATTATTAGTTATTTATTGATTATTTAGTTGCTGTATGCTAATCCACCCATACCACTCATGATACGGAGGACGTTGTAGTTGACGGCGTATACTCTGTCGGCGGCGCTATCTTTGGAGCATACTAACTGAGCATTATCAATTCTAGAGAAATTACAAGTTCCAGATGGTTGGTGTTCTTCGGGTTTAAGAGCAAACGAATATACTCCAATACCATCACTGTGTCGTACCGTGGCCGCCGCTGACGCGGTTAATCCACCTGCACCAGAATGATGTTGCCATATTTGAGTTCTTGAAAAATATCTCCAATCACGTGCCGCGAAACGATCGTGTCCATTTAATTTAAGTTGATAAGTATCTGTAAGACTCCCGATAGGGTCCAGATTACCTATGTGACTATTTACACACCATACGAGTTCTTTAACTGGATGATTAAAGTTAAGGTCTGCAGAAGTGCCCTTCGTAATGCTTTGATCTTGAACCTGCTCGATTAAATATTCGTGTGAAACTTGAGCGAATCTACGTCTTTCGTCGGTATCGAGGTAGATATAATCAGCCCATAATTTATTACTATCAAGTTTTGAAAAAGCACTGTAAAAATGGTGATTTAGGATAATTTTAACTTCGTGATACTGAAGAGCGATAAGTGGTAAAGCAAGTCCTGGGTTCCGACAGAACCAAAATTGTAATGGTACCCAATATTTTGATCCCTCTCCTGAATCACCTAAAGCACCACCCATGCCAGACATATTTTGGAACGTTGTGCCAGTTGATTCGGAACCGGACTTACCAGTATGTCCACTAGGATTTGGTTCTGTTAAATGAGACCAAACATTCATCCATTGACCAGTTTGTTTGTCGATTTTCTGACCACCTATTTCAACTTCAACATCAACGATTGAGTAGGCAGTTGGATTTTCCACGACGTTCGCATTGCCGACCAATTCCAAATACACCCTGTGAACTAAATCACCATTCCTTGAGATAGTTGTCGTACATCTACCAGCAGTGGTGGGCGTTCCGGTACCATCACCACCATTCCAGGTTTGTTCAATAGATTCCATAGAGAAGTTAGTGTGTCTGCGGTAGACAACTTTGAAGAAAGTAATTTGCGGGTTACCAGTAAGGTAAATATCTTGTGCGCCATAAGCTACTAATTGCATTAATCCTCCTCCCATTGTTTTTATACTATAACATAGAAAAAAATTTTGGAGAAATTAATTAATTAATATAAATATTGATTAAATATAAAATAAAAATTTGAATTTTATTTACTTAAAATAATAACTATATAATATATTAGAAATATGGCAGAACAATATGAAAAAAAAGAATTAAGACAACATATTTATGACACTCCGGATACATATGTTGGGGGTATCGATAAAATTAATGAAGTTCTGCCCATCTTAAACGATAATAAAATCGTGTTTAAAGAAATTGAATATATCCCGGCATTATTAAATATCTTTAATGAGATTCTTGTAAATGCTCGAGATCAAATTGTTAGATTACAAGGTCAAGAAGACCCTAATATTATCCAAGTATCTCAAATTAAAATTAACTTTAATGAAGATAATTCAATAACTGTATTAAATGATGGAAATGGTATTACTATAAAAAAACATGAAAAAGAAAAAATATATATTCCTCAATTAATCTTTGGAGAATTATTAACTTCATCTAACTATAAAAAAGATGAAAAAAGAATTGTTGGTGGTAAAAATGGATATGGAGCAAAACTTGCAAATATCTTTTCACAAGAATTTAATATAGAAACTGTTGATCATATTAATAAATTAAAATATACCCAAACTTGGAAAAATAATATGACTAAATGTAATGAACCTATTATTAAGAAATGTCAAGGAAAACCGTATACTAAAATTACTTGGAAATGTGATTTTAAAAGATTTGAATTAGAGAAATATTCAGATGATATGATTAAATTAATGTATCGTAGGATTTATGATATTGCTGGAATTACTGATAAATCTATAACAGTATCTCTAAATGATGAAAAAATTAAAATTAAATCATTCTTAGATTATATTAAATTATATAGTGATTCTCCAAATTCATTATTCCAAGAAATTATTTCAGATAGATGGGATGTTATCTTCTCAGTATCTCATAATGATACATTTGAACAAGTATCATTTGTAAATGGTATTTGTACTAGCAAAGGAGGTTCTCATGTAGAATGTATTGCTAAACAAATATCCACGGGAATTATTGATTTCATTAAGAAAAAACATAAGAAAGAAATAAAAGATAAGGTTATCCGAAGGTATATGTCACTATATATTAATAGTGTTATTGAAAATCCATCGTTTGATTCTCAGACTAAAGAAAGGTGTATTACATCTCAAAGTAAGTTTGGTTCAAAACCACTTGTATCTGCTAAGTTTATCAAAAAGATATGTTCAAATAATGGATTAATTGATAAGATTTTAGAAGCAAATAATAAAAATGATAATAAAGATTTAAAGAAAACAGATGGAAAAAAGAAAAATAAGATTATTGTTCCCAAGTTAGATGATGCTAATTGGGCAGGAACAAAGAAATCACATGAATGCACACTAATCTTAACTGAGGGAGATTCTGCAAAGTCTATGGCGATTGCTGGATTATCTGAAGTGGGTAGAGATAAATATGGTGTGTTTCCATTGAAAGGTAAAGTATTAAATGTCCGCGAGGCAGCTATAAAACAAATTAATGCTAATGCTGAAATTATCAATATTAAAAAGATTTTGGCATTGGAAAGTAATAAAAAATATAAGGATATTAAATCATTAAGATATGGGAAAATAATGATTATGACAGATCAAGATCATGATGGATTCCATATTAAAGGATTATTAATTAATATGTTCCATTATTTATGGCCAGAATTATTAAATTTTGATTTCATTTCATATATGACTACACCCATTGTAAAAGTATCTTTAAAGAAAGATATAAAACCATTTTATACATTAACAGATTATGAGAATTGGAAGAAAACCACCAAAAATTCTAATAAGTATAATATTAAATATTATAAAGGATTAGGAACATCTACAGCACAAGAAGCAAAACAATATTTTAGAGAATTAAAGGTAAATGATTATTCTGTTACTGATAAAACGGATGAATCAGTTAATTTAGCATTTAATAAAAAATTAGCAGATAATCGTAAGGAATGGTTAAAGAAATATGATAAAGAGATTATTCTAGATTATAATATTAAGAAAACAAATATTGATGATTTTGTGAATAAAGAATTAATTCATTTCTCTAATTCAGATACAAGCAGATCAATAGGTTCGAGTATAGATGGATTAAAAACATCACAAAGAAAGATTTTGTATTCATGTTTTAAAAGAAAATTATATTCTGAAATTAGAGTGGCGCAACTGTCGGGATATGTTAGTGAACATGCGGCATACCACCATGGTGAAGCGTCGTTGCAAGGAGCAATTATTGGTATGGCACAAGATTTTGTAGGATCAAATAATATTAATTTATTAATGCCGAATGGTCAATTTGGAACTAGAATTATGGGTGGCAATGATGCGGCATCTTCTAGGTATATTCATACGGAAATTAATCCAATCACGGATTTAATCTTTAGAAAAGATGATATGCCATTATTAAAATATTTAGATGATGATGGATTACCAGTAGAACCTGAATATTATGTACCAATTATTCCAATGGTATTAGTAAATGGTATGGTAGGTATTGGAACTGGATGGAGTACTAGTATCCCACAATATAACCCTGTTGAAATTATTAAAAATATCAAAAGAAAAAATACAATAGGGACCTATAAGGAAATGAGTCCATTTTATAAAGGTTTCAAAGGGAACATTATTAAAATATCAGATAAAAATTATATAACAAAAGGATTATATGAATTAAATGACAATGAATTAGTAATTACAGAATTACCAATTGGTGAATGGACTGATAAATATATACATTTCTTAGAAGATAATATATTATCAGAAAAATGTGATATGATTGTTGATTTTGATAATTATTCAACTGAAAAAGATATTAATATTAAGATTGTATTATCAGATGATTTTATATATGAAGACAAGTTATTTACGAAAAAAGATGGTTATACATTATTTGAAAAGAAACTAAAATTAGTTACAAGTATTTCATTAAATAATGTTCATGCATATAATAAAGTCAATGTCATTAATAAGTATGATTCTCCATATCAAATTATGGATGAACATTATAAAGTAAGAACTAATTTATATATAAAAAGAAAAGAATACATTTTGAATGAATTAAATAATAAATTATGTATTTTAGATAATAAGATTAGATTTATAAATGAAGTCATTCAAAAAATAATTAAAGTGTCCGAATGTAGTAAGAATGATTTATTAAAACAATTATTTGATAGTAAATATCATTTATATGACACACAAACAAGTGTTATAAAAGAAGCAAGTAAATTTGCGGTTGTTAATAATGGATATAATTATTTAATTAATATGCCAATATATTCAATGACATTAGATAAAGTAGAAGAATTAAATATTGAATTGAATAAAATAAAAGGAGAAATAGATATAGTATTAAATAAGGATATTAAAACAATGTGGTTTGAAGAATTAGATGAATTGTTAGGATATATTAAAAAATTATGTTAATTAAAATATAAATTTAAATATATATATAATAATATATGAGTAATATAACAGGAACTAGTGGATTAGATGGTACAGTAATAGATGATATAACAGGAAATGGACCTGGATTGATGCCAGATATATATGAATATGATGGTTCTATGGATAATATATTCGTTGATAATGATATAAAAATTGAACCAGGAAGTAGATCAGTGGGTTGTGCTGGAGATATATTGAGTGGAGTATTAGAAGAAACATTATTAAGTAAATATTTTTTTTCTGATGACAATGTTATGAATATTCAAAAATTAATTAAATATGAATTTTATAAAGAAAAAAATCGTAGAATTGATAATCAATCCAATATAATATTATTAACAATTATGAGAGGGACATATTTAAAATATAGTAATTCGGCAGATAAAACATTAGAAAGGATTAAATTACAAATCCAAAAATTAAATGGATTAGTAGTTCAATATAGTTTGGGTAAAATATTTAGTAATTATGAAATGCACCAACACTATTTGCATGATACAAGTAGATTACCATTACCCCAGCCAATACCCCAAGCAAATTATAAAAATAATTATACTTCTGATTTAACAGCTAGAAATAATATGTCTGGTACTAATTTTAATTCGTAAATTGTAATCATTGAATCATTTTTTTAAGTTTATTAATTTCTTGTTGAAGTTTTTTATTTAATTCTTTTTTAGATTTAGATTTAGATTTGGATTTAGATTTGGATTTAGATTTGGATTTATTTTCGATCCCTGCCAAGAAACTATTAAATTTTTTATCGGTATTCGAAGAAGATTTACTTTTTGACTTTTTACAAGTTTTGTGGTATTTTTTAAGTCCATCAGATATTTTTTTTTTATGACTGAGAGATAAATTTTTTGGCATTTATATATATATGTGTATATTTAAATTTTAGTGTATATAGTATAATTAATTATTATATGTATTAAAGCGGTATGACAAATTTAATCAATAACATATAAAGGATGAATATTAATGATTTTTTTTTAACTAAGAAAGATATTAAATCTATAAATGACTGGACAACTAAAGATTATAAAAATCAATTTTTATTTATTCATGGTCGTGATTCGACTGGGAAAACAACTTTAGCAGAATGTATTTTAAATAAATATAAGATAATACATATTAATATTGATTTTTTTAAGGAAAAAGAAAATATAAAACAATATATTGATGAAGCATTGGGTAGAAAGAATATATTAATGATGTTTGATAAAACATATGAATATAATGCGCTTGTATTTGATAATTTAGAATTATTTTTAAAACTTAATAAACAAATTATAAATGATATAATAAATTATATTTCTAAATTGAATATTCATAAACAAAATCATCCTATAATATTTATATCTTCAAATATAAATCATAAATATTTTAAAAAAATATTATCACAATCCAAATTTATTGAAATAAACTATAGTTATAAAAATATATTATCAATAACAGATAAAATATTATCTAATAAAAACATAAAATTATCTGAAAAAGATAAAGGAAATTTAATTGAAAAATCAGATAAAAAAATAAATAATATAATATCAAATATTGAGATATTGAATTTAAATAATAATAATAATATATTTAATTATGAAGATAATTTTATAAATAATACAATAAATAAAATATATACATCAAATGATTTGAATGATATTATAAGATATTCACAGAATACAAATAATCTTTATTTTGATATATTAGATAATGTTCATTTTATAACAAACGATCTGGGAACCATAGTTGATATATATAAAACAAGTATGTTAGCAGAAAATGTGAACACATATTATATTAAAAATCATTTGGATTTATATGATTTATTTACATTATTATCTATAATTTATCCTAAATATTTATTAAATTCTGAGATAAATGAAAAAAAAATTATAAATAATAAATATATTAGTAAATCATTAATTTATATTTCAAATGAAAGGTATATTTATAATAATAATTTAAATAAAGACATAATATATTTATTAAATAAATTAAAAGATGATAAAGAATTTACTAAATTTATGAAAGAAAATTATATATGTGAAAATGATAAATTAAAAAAAATTTTAAATATTTATGAAAAAATTATAAAATTTGAATAATAGATTATAATTAATATAAAAAAATAAATATGGAGAATTCTCCACTAAGATTTTTAAAAGATTATGATGTCATTGAAATTCTTAATAAAGAAGTTCCTAAATCAAGAGAAAAATTCGCTAGAGAATTTCATTTGAATCTTTATAATGATTATTTAAATAATAATGATAATTATTATAATAAAATTTATATTGATAATACATTAAGTAAAATGACACAAACAAGAATATTAAATGAAAAAGTATCTTTAGTAGAATCTATATATCCATTTTATCAATGTCCTATTGCTAAAACATTAAAAGTAAGTCATGCTATAGAAACATATGAAGAATATTTAGATGGAGATGTATTACCTTGTGGTACAATATCAAATGGAGCACAATGTATGTGTGATGTATGTTATTATGAATTGTAAAAAACCTATAATGGAAAAAAAATAAATTTGATTTATATTTAAAGTTTTTTTAAATAATATTATAAACATGAAGAATATCATTGTTGTTGCAAGCGAACTTTCTATTATCACTGGTCACAATACATTTGAGAAACCTGAAAAAGCAATTGATGCGGTATTAAACCGTAGTGGAATTGTTAAGAAACATATTCCAAAATCTAAAATTGAGGAATCTTTATTATCTTTGAAAGAGGTCGATGTCGCAATTATTAAGAAAGAGTTAAATTTAGCAGATAATACTTCATTAAAAGAAGTAGAAAATATAATTAAAAAACAAGTTATGGTCAAATCATTTGATTCAAGTTTATCTGAGAATCAATCTAAAGAAAAAGTAGATGAAATTTTAAAAGCAATGCCCACATTAAATAAGTGTCTGGAAGGATCTGTAAAGCAAGATTTAAGAATGACACGAGGGAATATCAAAGAAGATAATAATTTAGATAAAACTGAAAAGAAATGTAATATTCAGATTACAAGTAGGAATTCTCAAATGTATGAGAAATTATTATATACAGACCCCACTGACAAATTTCAAGTAATTCTAAGAGGCAAAGTAGATGGTATGAATGATGAGTATGTAGTTGAAACCAAGAATAGAGCCAGGAGATTATTTGGTAAGATTCCAGAATATGAAAAAGTTCAATTAAATGCTTATATGTTTATGACTGGTAAAGATAAAGCATTACATATTGAATGTTATAATGAAGATCAAAATCAAACTGAGTATGGTTTTGATAAAGTATTCTGGGACGGTTGTTTAGATAAGGTCATTCAATTTAGTCATGAACATATTGAAAGTCATTTAAAATAAATCTTCATAAAACATAGAGTTGTTGCAAATATGAAAATAAGAGTTCCAGTCAGAATCGGAAAATATATATCAGATAAATAATAATACAACATCCATATAATGTCAGATGTCATTTCAAAAAATAACATTATCCATGATATTTCTACTTTTTTATCATGCCAAGATTTTACAATTTGAGGCGTATATATCATGGTCGTCATGATAGTACCTATAACACCTAATATTGTAATATTGATATCGCCTTTCACGGGATGAGTATTATTTATTAATGTATTATTCATTACATATATACATGTGTATGTCTGTTTAAATATAACTAGAACTTTTTAAAAATAAATATTGACGAATATTTATATAATATAATATTATATAAATAATGAAAAAAAAAATAGGCGATTTAATATCTTTCGACAGTTTTAGGTTAACTCAGATAGTTGAAATAATACAATTTAGTATATTATATATAATTATTTGTTTGATAGCAGGTATATATTTGGACTATTTATTCCCGGATGTAGATGAAAATAAATCAACAATACATATATTATTAGAATTATCATTTCATTCTGTTATAGTTTCATTGACAGTTTTTTATATCAGGAAAGTAACTATGATAGTACCATTAATATATAGCGCAAAAGACTATAGTTCTCACACGCACGAGTATGCAGGCGAGGTAGTTATTGCTATAGTTTTTTTTACTACACAAAAAAAGATATTAGATAAAATAAATATTTTACATAATAGATTTTTATCTAGTATAAATTAATCGCAAAGATGTCTATGAAACTAAAATTTAACATTATATTTTTCAGTAATATGTTTATCAACTTTTCTAGTGGGTCCTCCTAGAATATATGAATACATTCTACCCATCCCCCATGATTCAGCTGTTTGGTTGGGTCTGCTGCCTGAAGAATAATATGCTCCCATACCTTTTTTTTTAACTGCTAGCAACGCTGGACGCGGAATACCTGTGGCATCTGATATTTGTTTTATACTTTTTACATCAGGATATTTTTTATGAAATTTTTGGGTCCAAGATGATTTTTTTGATTTGAATGATTTTAATTTAGGTCTTGAAACATATTTACCACTTTTGTATGCTTTTTTGGATTTTTTGATAGATCTTAATTGTTTTTTTTTATCTTTTTTCGATAAACCACTTGTATAATGTTTTGGCAATGTCATTATATATTAAAAAATATTATAAATATTTAATCATTTGAGTATTTTAAATTTGTATCCTAAAGTGATGGATAATGCTACAATTAATGCAACAATTACGGAACTAGCTATAGGGACTTGAGAGTGATGTACAAGCATGTGTACTATTTGTGATTTAAATGATAGCTTGGCGGCACCGTTGGGTGGTTTTATTTCTTCCGGTGTTGCGATTGGTTTAGTAATCATAGGTAAAATTAAGTTTAAAGCGACTGCGTAAATTACAGCATTAACAACACATTTGTATCCTTTATCCATTTTTATAATATATATTAGAAAAAAATAATTAAATTAATGAATGAATATTAATATTACTTCAAATCATTAGAAGTTAATTTGTATCCCCAATGTTGTAAAGTTTGTCTAATAACTGGTGAAATAGTTTCATCATCATATTTAGAATCTTTTTTTTTAATCATATTTATTAATCTGTTTTTAAATCTACCTTTGGGTCCGGTCAATGCCAACCATCTCTTTATTTGTCTTTCATCATCATCTGTGCGTCTTCCCATATAAAATCTGCAATACCATTGAAACCATCCATATGGATCTTGTTTATCCATCCATCCAGATTTTTCCCAATCTTCTAAATCAGATCCGCATTTAACTTTATATTTATTTACTTTTTTATTATATTTTGGTGATGTAACCATTTCACCTATATCAATGCCCTTGAACCATGATTTAGGATATTCTTTAATAACATCTTCAGATTTATAGTGTTTTTTAGTTACAGATGAATAAATGGGTCTAAAATATGTTCCACCAAATGAACCCATTTTTAAAATTTGTTCAGGCGACAGGTTGGGTTTAAATTCTGGGTAATCTTTGAATGTTTTCATTTTATATTATATTATAATTAATTTCTTTTTAAACTAACTTTATTATCAAATTTTCTATTATTTTTTAAGAATTCTAATAATTCTTTTCCTTTGTTTTCATCATTAAAATATTTAGTAAAATTATCTAATAAATATTTATTAGTCATAGTTTCATATGATTTATTAGAATTATATTGTAATTTAGAAGAATATGAAGATAAATTAAAAACATTATTTTTGAGATCATTATTTTCAATATGGGACAGAATATTAACTTCTAAAGTAGATTTATCTGATTTAATAGATTTAATTTTTTCATTATATTGTTTTATTTGATTATCATATTCAACCCATTGAATGACATTCGAATTAAACTCACTCATTTATATTATTAATTATAAATTATTCTTAAATTTAAAACAATTATGAATATTACTAAAATAAATAAAATGATAATAACAATAATTATTTTTAAAAAATAAGGATATAATTCTTGGATAATATGCTCAATTAATGGATTTAATAATTCATATTTTATATAATTCATATTTTTATCTTTTTTTATTTCATGTGTAACATCTTTTATAGAATTATTTATTAATATTTCAAAAGACATATTAATAAAAAATATAATTATATATTATGTTTAACTTATTACCTTTTTTATTTAATAAAAAATCTTTTTTAAAAAACGCTAGTAATAGTGACGAATCTAATGAATATATAATAATAAAAAAAAACTTTGATAATAATGAATGTATAATATGTTTAGATGCGATGTTAATAAATGATAAAGTAAGAATATTAGAATGTAGTCATATGTATCATTATGAATGTATAAATAAATGGATTGAGAAGAAAAAACAAATAAATTGTCCAATATGTTCTAAATAAAATATAATATATAATTATATATATAGAATGCAACAAAATATTATGATATTAGCGTTTGTAGTATTTATGATTATAAGTTTTTTAATGTATACGGATTATTTAAATATATTTTATGAAGATAGAATCCATCCTTTAATTACAGAATTAGGAAATGGATTTAATAATCCTGTTAAAAACAACGATAATCAATTTGTTTGGACATATTTAGAAGAACCAGAGGATTTGGATAAAGATATTAATATTCAATTATTAAATAAAAAGAAAAACTTTACAATATTGTTTTCAATGTGTTTACAGATAATGAATAATAAAATTAATAAAAAATATAATTCATTTCGTGTTGTATCTCCCGAAAATATTAAACAATATTTACCAGATTTTCCTATTGAAATGAACTCTAAATCTAAATATTCATTAAAATTCAGAGTAGATTTATTAAGTTCAATGCTATTGAGTAAATATGGTGGATTATTTTTATCCCCGGCTACATTAGTAATGAAAAGTTTGGATGAGATTATGTATAAATTAAAATATAATTATGATTTAATTACATTCGGAGGTTCTGAACGTGTAATAAATTCGTGTAACAATAAAAACAATCCAGGGAATTATGTAATTGCTGCTAGAAAAAATAATGCAGTAATTACATTGTACAGAGATCAAATGTTAGAGAATTTAAGAAAAGATAATTTTATCAATGAATCAACTGGGGAGGATTTATTAGCAAATTCTATTAGTAAAGTGAGTGATAATAAACATTTTCATTTTGATTGTAGTTATACAGGTAATACTGATATAAAAAATAATATGGTGAAAGTAAAACAATTTTATGGATATGAACCTATACAGTTTAAAGATAAAGACAATATTATATTTATAGCCTTACCTTACGATATTATATTAGAAAATATAGAATATCAGTGGTTCAATAATTTATCTCAGGATCAATTTTTCGATTCAAAAACGCAATTAGCAAAAATAGTATTAGGGGAGGTCACTAAAATTAAAAAGTAAAAATTTGAATTTAAATATAAGATAATTTAAACATATTTAATATGGGTATTAAATCTCTGACTCAAACTATTAAGAAAGAAGCACCTGATGCCATTACTCATGATAATTTATATAAATTATCAGGTAAAAAGGTGGCAATCGATGCGTCTTTAATTATTTATCAACAATTATTAACACATCAACTTTTTAAAAATAAGAAAGGTGAAATTACAAATCATATTACAGGATTGTTTTATAAATTAACTAATTATTTATCATTAAATATTGAAGTGATATTTGTATTTGATGGGAAACCACCTGATTTGAAACAATCCTGTGTAGATGAACGTAAAAAGAAAGCAAAGGACGCCAAAGATAAAATGGATGCTTGTGGGAATATTGAAAAAAAGAATGAGTTAGAAAAACAATCTCTTCGTTTGACTAAAGATATGATAGATAATGTTAAGAAATTATTAGATTTAATGGGTATTTCATATATTCATATGGATGTAGGAGAAGGTGAAGCAATCGCAGCAGAATTATGTAGAATTGGATATGTAGATTATGTTTTAACAGAAGATATGGATACATTAGTATATGGATCTCCTAAATTAATTAGAAATTGTTTAGATAAATCATTAAAGAGAAAAGATATTATATCTATTATTGATTATGGTGAAATGATTAAAGGTATGGATTTAAGTGAGGAACAATTTGTAAAGTTTTGTATCTTATGTGGATGTGATTATTGTTCTAATGTTCCTAAAGTGGGTAACAGCACAGCATTTAAAATGATTAAGAAACATACAAATATTGAAGATATTATTGAAGAATATAAAAATAAATATGAGTTTCCAGAAGGATATGCTGAATTATTTAATAAATCCTATGATATATTTATGATGTATCGGGATAAGATTAAAGTGGAAGAACTGAATGTAAATAAATCGAATAAGGATGTAGGTGGTTTGATTAAATTTATGGTAAATGATATAGAAATGAATGAGTTAAGAGTACAAAAACAAATTAAAAAAATACAAAATACATTAGGTAATAATATTTAAATCTTTATAACTTTAGAATGGTTGATTACAGGGTTATTATTTTCAAGAATCTTTTTAGATTCTTCTATTTTTTTATTTAGACTCTTACAATTATGAGTATGAGTATAACGATGTTCCGCACAGAATTGTCCTTCACATTTACAAGAATATGATATTAATTTTAATTTTTTATTACAGAAAGAGCACCTATCCATAATTTATAATTTATTTAAATAAATCTTGTTTAAATATTCAAATTTATTTATGATATTATAATTTATATATTATATTTCTTTTTTAAAATTAATAATTTTCTAATTTTCATTTAAATATCTATTAAATTGTGGTTTCATAGACTTTGGTATTTTTAAATAAATTAGTTTAAAGTTAATAATTTTAATTATTAAAATATTTAAGTATGATAATACAATTCTCTCCAATAAGAAGTGGTAGTACATTAATATATAATTATTTGAGGAAATTAGGTAAAAATCCTTCCAAAATACACAAATACACAAATATAGAAATATATCTGGATCTAGATATATTATAACAATAAGACACCCTTATAATAGTATTATATCTTCCATATTAAGAAAGGATGAAAATATTAGTGATGAAATACTAATAGATAATATAAATGAATATTTAAATAATGGTGGTAATTGTATAGTTAATAATAATTTAGATGGTTTAAATCATTGTGTTTTGATTTACGAAAATTTCCTGAATGACCATGATGTAATACTTAATTCATTTGAATCTTTTTTTAATGAAAAATATCCACCTGATTTAAGAGAAGAGTTAAAATCATCTCTTGATATAAATATTATTAAAAAGGAGATAGAAAAATATAAAGATTTTGGTGAATATGATAGAATTAATCATTTTCATGGTAAACATATTAGTAAATATAATGGAGAAACCGATTATAAAAAAATATTAAATACTAATCAGATTAAAATTTTGGAAAGCAATGAAATTCTAAATAAGATTATAAATAAATTTTATAAAGATAATATTTAATAATAAATATTTAAATATTTATTATTAAATATTATTATAAATGTTAATTATTAAATTAATGGGTGGTCTGGGTAATCAGTTATTTCAAATATTTTCTCTAATTTCTTATACCATTGATAATAATATTGATTATAAAATATTAGAATTTAAAGATGATAAAGTATCTCCATTAGATAATAATTCACTTAGAAATACATATTGGAATAATTTATTAAAAAATATTTATAATAAAACTATTAAAAATATAAATGGACCTATTTACCAATATAATGAACCATGTTTTGAATATAAACCGTTGCCTATAATTTCGGATAAATCTAAAAATTATATGTTATTTGGTTATTTTCAATCACATAAATATTTCCAAGATAATTTGAATAAAATTTTAGATTTAATAAAATGGAATGATATAAAGCAACCTTATAAAAATAATTATGATTATGAAAATACAATATCATTACATTTTAGAATAGGAGATTATATTAATTTACAATCACATCACCCTGTATTATCAATAGATTATTATATTAATTCTTTGGATAGATTAATAAAAGATACAGATAAAAATGATTGGAATATATTATATTTTTATGAACAATCAGATAAAGATATGATAGAGAAAAATATAAATATATTAAAAGAAAAATATGATAAATTAAAATTTATATCAATAGATCATAAATTAGATGATTGGGAACAAATGATATGTATGAGTTTATGTAAACATAATATAATAGCGAATAGTACATTCAGTTGGTGGGGGGCATATTTAAATGAAAATGATAATAGAGTATATTATCCAGATACTTGGTTTGGTTCAGCTATGGGAAATAAGAATTTAAATGATTTATTTTTAGATGATTGGGAAAAAATATCTTGTAGTGAATCTAAAAAAGAAGGTATAACAATATTAATGCCTATATACAATGGAATAGAATTTATAGAAGAATCAGTTACATCTATAATAAGGCAAAGATATACAAATTGGGAATTAATAATAGGAATAAATGGACATCCACCAAATTCAGAAGCATATAAAAAAGCAAAAGAATATGAATCTGATAAAATAAAAGTTTATGATTTAATTAATATCAAAGGAAAATCAAACTCATTAAACGATATGTTAAAATATTCTAATTTTGAATGGATTTCATTGCTAGATGTTGATGATATATGGTTACCAAAAAAACTAGAATCACAAATCCCTTATATGGATAATTATGATATAATTGGAACGCAATGTAAATACTTTGGAGATATAACTGGTTCACCTAGTATTCCATTAAGAGACATAACTAATATAGATTTTTATAAAGTAAATCCTATAATCAATAGTAGTTGTTTAGTGAAAAAAAATTTGTGTTATTGGCGAGATGTGAAAGGTTTGGACGACTATGATATGTGGTTAAGATTATGGAAAAATAAATATAAATTTTATAATGTTGAAACAATTCAAGTCATGCATAGAATACATCAACAAAGTGCATTTAATAATAGTAATAATAATTATGTAGAAGAATTAATAAATTACCATAAATCACAATAAATATGTATCAAATGCGAACCATAGATCATAATTTATATTTTTTTGGGTAATTAATTTAAATTTATCTTTGTTATCTAAATATAAATCAATTATAATAATCTGGTCGTCTTTTATTAATTTATTTTCATCAAGATATTTTTCTATTTTTTCATAATAAATTTCATTCCACCATTTTAAATTATCTTTATTAGATATAAAAAATCCTCCTGCTATACTACACTGACCAGGAGGTATCTCATTATTTAATTTTTTATATAATTCTATATCATTTAAATATTTATCAGAACATACATATGCATAGTATATTTTATCTTTTAAATTATTTATAATATTTTTGTTTGGCCAATTAGATATTTTATCATATGGTAAACGGTTATTGTTACATCTAAAATATCCTATATCACACCATCCGTAATATTTTGTTTTAAAATATTTATTATTAATAGTTTCATTTACAAAGTTTATTTTTTCATTCCATAACATATTTACTTTCCAATCTACTTTACTATTTAATAATGTATTTTGTTCATGATTTTTAATCCAATTATCTTTATATTTATATGTTTTAAAAGAATCAATTTCTTTAATAATAAGTTTTATATTGTTATTTATATTCATATTATTAAAAAAATATTTAGATTTATTGTCAGTATATATAACTAAGTTAAAATTATTAACATTATCTATTAAATTTTTAGCCCATTTTTTATAAGTTTCTATAGTAAATTTACAATTAAATACATAAAAACACGAGGTTAATGTTAAATTAATATTTTTACTAATATCTTCTGGTATATTACTCATATCATCTAACATTAAATGGTTATAATCTGTATATCTTTGTTCTATATCACTATATATAGGTCTTTGTGTTATTGTTCTAGGCATAATTATTAACCAATTATCTTTTTCTTGTAATTTCATCCAATATACATCAAGTGCATATGGATTAAAATCTGCTTTTGATAAATCAATATTTTTTAATAATAATTCTAATCCATTTTTTAAATTATTTATTAATATATCATAATAATGTTTTTTTACAATATACCCGGTAGTTGTAAAACTTTTAGTAATTTTACATATATCTTCATTTATTTTATAAATATGTGATTTCAAATTTCCTCCTAATAAAAATACATCAAAATTATTATCTAAGATATTTTTTATTTTTTCATTATACCAAGATTTCCTCATAAATTGTATATCATCTTCCAATACAACTATATAATCTAAATTTTTTTCTTTTGCCAACCGTATTAATTTTAAATGACTCATTCCACATCCAATTATACCTATTTTATTTTTTATAGCATTAAATCTTTCATAATCCCAACCTAATTCATTTAGTTCATTTTCAACTAACTCTTTTCTATCTTTTCGTTCTGCTAAATTTATATAATAAACATTTTCTAACATTTTTTTAATTATAAAGAATATTTTTTTAAATAATAATATATATATATATGTCAAGTTGGCCATCATGTAATAAATCAAAAAGAATTATTAAAGTTATAGAAGAAAGTGAAGCAACTATATATGGTAATGAGATGGATCTTTGGTCACCTAAATCTAATAGAGTAGATAATCAATTAACTAATAGGATTGATAAATTATTAGATGAAATTGGTCATTCGCATAAAAAAGAACATTTAATATTTGAAAAAGTTAGAGTCATTGCTCATCATTTAGGTATAGACTTTTTTGATGATGATACCGAATCAGATGAATCAGAAGATGGAATAAAATAAAGATATTTAATTAATCACCCCAATTTGTAAATCCCCAACCTCTAAATTTATTATTATATGCTTTGGGTGTAACATTACTCATACTTTTTAAACTTAATTTATGTTTTCTATATTTAATATTATTAACATCTTTTTTAGGATAACTAACTTCTTCTTCTGATGAAGAAGAAGAGTCATCAGAACTATCTTCATCATCTGATGACGAACTCATTTGATCTACTTTATTATATTTATCTCTCGCCTCTGAATGTTGTTTTTTATATTCATCATCTGACCAACTTATTTTCTTATTTTTATATGCGCCTATTTCTTTATTATTTGCATTAAATATTTTATTATTTTCTAAATTATGAATATAAATAATATCTTCATATACTAATTTTTCAAATTGTCCCTCTAAATCGAACTCATCACTGACGCTCTTTTTTTTAGTCACTTTTATTTTAGGTTGTATTGTGGGTTGTTTTTTCTTAACTTCTTCAACTGATTTCACAGTTTTTTTATTAGGAGTATTTTTTGATTTTTTTGAATTTGTTGAAGGTTTAGACCCTTCATCTTCTGGTTCGGACCCGTTATCAGAATCATCCGAATCATCTGATCTATATGTCCAATTAGTAATTTTTTGACTAATTTCTTTAATATTACCTCCCCCTGATTTTTCTTCTGCTGTAAAACAAGTATCAGGCAACGAGTTTTTCTCTTTTAGTTTCCATTCTTTAGTGCCACCAGGATATTCTAATATATTTACAAATCCGGCATCTATTAAATGTTCTGTTAATTTTTCGGAGGCATGACATTTACTATGAGCACAATATACAACTATAGGTAAATTAAATATATTTAATTTTTTATTTTTGACTGAACTGTTTAATTTAGGATAATTAGAGAGATTATCCTCTAAGAATTTTTTAATTTTGTTTCTTTTTTCTTGTGAGGAAGTTCTATCTAATAAAGAAACAGGTAAATTATAACTATTTGGTATATGGCATCTATCAAAATTATCTCTTGGTAAAGAATTTATTGTAAAATGACATTTTTTATGAACATATTCTCGCATTATTTTAAAATCTACCTTGCAAGATACTATAACAGTTTTAATATTATCACTCCAAAAATTATTTCTATCCAATAAGCAATAATGAACATGTCTTGGATATGTTATATCATCTACAGAATAAGGTTGAGGACAATTTAATACTAATGTTGTATCACCATTACCATTTGTTTTAACTAAACCATGATTTTTAAATTTATTATATGCTTCTTTGGCTGATTTGATTTTCATGAAATCATTAGTATATTCAGCTGCCCAATAACATATCCAAGCATTTGATTTTTCATTTAATTTAATATTTACTTCATAATTAGTAATATTGGGTTTTAAAGGTTGTAATGTTCTTTTATTAGCATTATATTTTTCATTATTATTAAGAAAAGGTGGTAATAAAGAATAATTACCTATTTCTTTATACCAATCAGGTATAGTTTTCTCTAATTCTGCCTGGTTCATTTTAGTTGAAACTTCACAAGTTAAACATATTTTACCCATTATAAATAATAGTTATATAAAAAAAATTTGATTTAAAAATAAATCACATTTAAATATTAAAAGTATGATTACATTTATTGTTACAAAAGATGATAATACAAAAACAATTGAATTCTCAAATGATGGAACTATGTTAGATCTTAAAACAGAAATTATTAAACAATTTGAAGTAGATTGTAAATATATTGACATTACTTCAAATGCCGAACGACCTATTAGAGTATTAGGTAAGTTCAATTTTGATAAAGGTTTACAACCGAGAACACTTGATAATTATCCATTTAATAGGTTCGGTATTGATGAAAAGACAATACCTATAACATTTAATGAGGAAAAAGGATATTTACCAATAATCAAAAAATCTTCAGTGACTAATGGAACATCTTCTAAATATGTTCCGCCGAATGCACAAAGTATGGAAGTTACAGAAACAACACAACCACAATACAATATTGAAAGCGAATCAGAATTTCCTCCTCTTTGTTAACAACAACAACATAACTTATATTTATAGCATTTATTTATTTCTATAATTTTTTGGTCGATGTCCATATTTTGTTTTTTATCATATTCAGCATATTTTTTATAAAATCTTAATCGTTCTTGCTCTATAATATGTTTATGTAATTCAGAGTTATTAATAATTCTGGCATATTTATCATAATCTGTATTTTTAATATATTTTTGAGATTCTTGATATATTAAAAAGTATTCTTTTAATATTTCGTCATTATAATTTTCTATTAAGGTTTTTAATATAAGGTTATTACATCCGGTTTTGTGTAATTCATATACTTCAAGTTTATTTTTGATTTTGGCAATCATAGATACGCATTTTTCAATAGTATTACTAGACAGCTCCATTTTTTCTTGATATTTTTTAAATTTTAAAATACTTGATGTACAAGTTATAATAGAACCAATAAATATAGGTGATAAGTCATATATTTCTCTATTAATTTTATCATCCTTGTCTATAAATATTAATTTACATGATTCGATTAAAGTCAAACAAGTTGATAATAATATAGTACTTATACTCCACGCATTATGGCATTTTTTATATCGATTATATTTTAATTCTAATATTTTTCTGTATAAATTTAGTTTGCGTTTTTTTTCTTTTATATGATTTATTAATTCATCAATACAATTTATATCTGAACATACATTTCCTGTAATATGTATGTCTGTATTAGTGTCTAATATTGTTTCAGGAATATTAGAACCATTAATCATAAATTATAGTATATTATTTTTTCAGAATATTGTAGCCCGATCCTTATAAGTGTGAACACATATTAAATTATAAATTAAAATACCACGGAGGATATTTAAAAATATTTTGCATTTATATAATAATTATATATATGATAAATATTAACCCATCTGACAAATATTATAGTATACAGGAAGTAGAGAGGGAGGGAGAGACCCCTCATAAAATATTTGGAAACAAAATGTTTCGCTATTTAATTTATAATAAATGGTTAATAACAATTCACATGGATGAAGAACCATGGAATTTTACTTCACCGGTAAAAATAGTATATGACGAAAGATACCGATCAGATAATGAAGAAGTCTACAATAATATAAATGAAATATTTGAACTATATCCGGATATAAAAAATGAATTAGATAATATAAAAAACAAAATAAATATTGATATAATATGTAATAATGTAATTTTAAACTTAGCAATTGAATTTAAGAACATATTTGAGAAAAATAATTATAATGTAATAATAAATTGTACAGATAATTTAAGTGAATATAAATTAAAAGATGACGGATTTATCTTTATGATTACACCACAACACTATTATAATCGTAAAAATATGAATTATTTAGAAAATGCAACGAGAAATGGCAAATGTATATTTTATTTCATGGAACAATTATCCGCAAGAATTAACGATACTAAATATTCTGAACAATATATGGGTTTAACGAAAATATTAATAGGATCGTCTATAATTAGTTTTGATTATAATAAAGATAATTATAATTATTTTAATAATATAATTTATTTACCTCCACCCATAATTACAAATAATGTTCAATGTGAAAAAATATATGATATATTATTGATTGGTTTAGTTAATAATTCAACAAGAAGAAAACCAATATTAGATAGTTTAAAAAGATTTTTTAAAATAAAAATAGTATATGGTAAGGCAGGGCAAGAATTAACTAAAATTATAAATCAATCAAAAGTTGTAATAAATTTACATTATTACAATGACAATACTTTATTAGAAGAAGTTCGATTAAATGAAATAATTAATTCAGATACTCACATATTATCAGAATTACCTCATATTGATGTAGATGCTATGAAAGAAAAATATAAAGATAGAGTAACATTTATAAATATAATAGAAAAACCAAATAAGATTATAAAAAAAACTGATCCAATTGTAGTAGAATTAAAAAAATTACTTAAAAAACCAAATAAAAAATATGAACATAATTTTAATAATGATTTGACTGAAAAGATTTTAATAGATAATATTAGGGGTAGTATTGAAGAATATAAAAAATATAAAAAATATAATGAATATCCACATTTATTTCATAAATACCTTTTAAAAATAAAAAATCCAAATACAGAAATAACATATAATATTGAAAAAGAAAATAAATATAAAAATTTTTATGTTAAAAACTTTGCGCATTTACATTGTTATGATATATCTAAATTTCATGAAATTTATGATGAATATTTAGATAAAATAGATAAATATTTTAATATAATAATCACATATTCTATTGGTGAAATAAAAGATATAGATTATACAATTATTAAAATTCCTAATAAAGGTATGGATGTTGGTGCTAAATTTTGTATGATAAAATATTTAAATGATAAAAAGTTAGAATATGATTATGTTATGTTTTTACATTCTAAATCAGATCCTAAACAAAGAAAAAAATACTTCCAAATCGTAGATGATTTAAATGATAATTTTATTAAAAATATTCATGATTATGATAGTTATTTCCCTGATATAAAATGGAAAATAATTGATGGCAGACTTAAAATGTTAAGTGGTAATCCTGAATATGAAAATAGTAATGTACCAGAAAGAAATCTATTATACAGAAATGAACTATTAAAATATTTAAATTGTAATAATGATACAAATATATTCACAGAAGGAAATGTATATATATTAAAAAATAATATTATAAATAAATTATTTACTGATAAATATCTTTATAATATATTAAATGAACCAAATGATTTTGATTATAATTGGATAACATATAGATATGATATTAAAGGAGATATAAAACAAGTTTATGATGAATTTAAATTAAAAAAATTAAAACCAAGAGATGAAAAATCATTTGATGGATATATAGAACATGTATTTGAAAGAATAGTTATGAATTTTTGTGAAAAAATATATAGAAAAAAAATATGTATATTTCACTGTGGTAATTTTGAAATATTTGAATACTTAGTAACTAAATTTCCAAATATCCTTAAAATGAAATTAATTATAACATATTATGATGATAGTTATTATGATAAATTAGTTAATTATCCAAATATAATACATTTACTTAAAGTTAAAAATAAGGGCATGGATATAGGTCCATTTTTATTAATTATTAAATTTTTACAAAACAATTCTCACTTATATGATGATTATACACTATTTTATAAATTTCATACAAAATCTATTAAAAATAATAAATATTGGACTGAATCATTAATAAATGATATAATAAATATTAATATTGAAGGTAGTAATAAACCGATTATTATTGGATCAAATGAATTTATTTATTCTCAAAATAATAATGTTAATCTCAATAATATTAAAAATATTTATAATAGAAATATGGATAATAATTTAAATTTTGATTTGTATTATGATACGTATAATAATGAGTTTTTAAAAAAAACTTTATTAAATAATAAATTTACAGAATTATATTTTAGTGAAAATTTTTATAAATATTATGAAATTGATTTAAAATGTTTATCAAATAAAGATCTTTATGTACATTGGAATAATCATGGTAAAAATGAATTTCATAGAAAATCTAATGTTAATTATATAAAAAAATGGGCAGTAAAAGATAATTATTTTGTAGCAGGAACAATGTTTGGATTTAATAGTAGATGGTTAAAAATATTTACAACATATGATTTAGATTACGAATATTCTATTCTAGAAGAAGGTAATATTAAAAATATTAATGAAACCAAAATTCATGCTTGGGAATATTATTTTGGATTTATGACACTTTTGACTAATGGGGGGATACAAGGATATAAAGATAATATTTTACAAAATATTTACTTAAACAAATATAAAGATTATATTCCTCCAATTTTTTCAAATATTAATCGTCCATTTAGTGAATCTAAAATTGCTTTTTTTATGTTAGTTCCTGGTAAAATACCTGATTCGGGTGGATATAGAACACTTTTAAAATATATCAAATTATTAAATGACAAAGGATTTTCTGTTGATTTATATTTTGGAGAATGTTGGAATTATATTGATGTGAATAGTAATGTAAATAATATTAATGAATATGGAATACCTAAATGTGAAAATTGGTTTAATAAAAATATAAAAATTGCTGATATAATACAAAATATAAAAAACTTTAAAATATTAGATATATGTAAGAATAACTATTATATTAGTTTTAAATGTCAAAGGGATTATGATATAATAGTCGCTAATGCTTGGCAGGTAGCAGAATCTGTATATGAGAACAAAAAATCAGCGAAAAAAATATATTATATAATACAAGATCGTGAAGAATTATTTTATCCTAATAATAAAGAGTTGCAGAATAATGTTATTAATACATATAAAAGCGAATTTAATTATTATTGCATAACAAAATATTTATATCATTATTTTAAAAATACATATAATATTAAAAATATTACTTCTTCATATATGGGAGTGGATTTAAATATATATAAAAATTATAATAATTTTAGAGAAGATAGTGTTATTATACCTTATTATAGAGATATTAAACCAGGAAGAAAACCTCAATTAGTAGAAAAAATTATAGATATATTATCTAGTAATAATATTAAATGTTATGTATATCCTTACAAATATTACAAAAATATAAATAAAAATATTATTAATTTAGGGATAATGAAAGAAAATGAATTAAATAATTTATATAATAAATATAAAGTAGGCATAGTTTTTAGTAATACAAATCCTTCTCGTTTAGGTTTTGAAATGTATGCATCTGGTTTACAAGTAATAGAGTATGATTCTGAGTTTACAAAATATGATATGCCTAATGAATATTTTACTAAAATTAAAAATGAGAAAAATATAATAAGTGTCATTAATAAATTATTTAATAAACCTTATGATAACTCTTTCTTACAAAATATAGATATAAAATATGATTATGATAATTTCATTAAGTTTTTACATCTTTAATCATTTAAATATATATATACATATATAATAAATGGATTGTAAAATTTATAGAAATTTTAATAGTGATTTAAAAAATTACACTGATTTAGAATTAGAAAAACATTTTAATAGTTATGATAAAAATGAAAATAGAATATATAATATGGAAACATTGCATTTTAAATTATCAAATAAAAATAATATTATAGAATTTTTGAAAAATAATGGGGAAATGTGGGAAACATTATGGAAAGAATATAAAATTTTACAAAAATATAGATTCGAAGATAGAGAGAAAATCTCTTTAAAAAGTAAAACTAGAGTATTATATTTGGGAAAAGAAGTGATAGAATGTCAAACAAATGAAGAATCTATTTTAAATGATATTTTACCAGATGAATGTAAAGATCTCAATAAATTAAATATTTTAAATATAGGAGCTGGAGGTAGAAAAATTAATGATACATTAATATGTATTGATTTTCAAAGAGATTTAAAAGAATTATCTCATAATGGACACATTTCTAATTCATTATTATCTGATATGGATGATTTGATATTCAAAGACAATTCTGTCGATGGTATAATTGCTCTTCATATTTTAGAGCATTCCGCAGACCCTGTTAAAACATTAACCGAATGGTTAAGAGTTTTGAAACCTGGTGGTAAAATTGGAATTATAAATCCTGATTATAAATATAATTGGTCATCATCAAATGATAGTTATAAATATGGCCATAAATGGAATTCTGAAATTAATATTACTCTCAAATTATTAAAAACTCATTTTGATAATATAGAAATAATAAAATTTGATACTCTTAAATATAAGTTGTCATATAATATTGTTTTACAAAAAAAAGGTAAGTTTATTAAAAATACTTTTAAAACTTCATTATCAGGATATGAAATCGATAAAGGGCGTCATAAAGATATACCATATTATTATTCTAATAATAAAATTTATTTGTAAACAAAAATTAAGATATGAATTATGATTATAATAAATTCATTAAGTTTTTTAAAATAATTAATAATAACAAATCTATCCCATCTTTAAAACTAACATTTATATCCCATCCTAAACTTCGTATTTTTTCATTACTTATATAATATCTTTTATCATTAAATGGTCTATCTTCAATATATGTAATCCATTTATCATAATCTCCTGTATTATGTATTTTATTTATTAACATTTTCGCAACATCCATTACAGAATATTCCATTCCATCATCACAACCTATATTATATATTTCACCTATTTTTCCTTTATTTAATAATGTTTCAAATGCTGATGATACATCATCTACATGTAAAAATGCTCTTAAACTAGAACCATCACCTTGAATAGTCACCTTATTACCTTCTTTTAATTGTTTAATAAATTTAGGAATTAATTTTTCTGGATATTGATTAGGACCATATACATTATTTCCTCGTGTTATTATTATTGGCATCTTAAATGAATGTAAATATGAATTCGCTATTAATTCTGCTCCTGCTTTTGATGCCGCATAAGGATTAGTTGGACATAGTACACTCATTTCTGTTTTAGATGATTCATTTAATTCTGATTCACCATATACTTCATCAGTAGATACATGAATAAATAATTCTAATGTATTACAATATTCTCTACAACTTTCTAATAAATTATGAGTTCCTAATATATTATCATTTGTATATTGAAGAGGTGTTGAAAAACTATTATCTACATGAGATTGTGCTGCAAAATGAATTATATGCGTTATTTTATTATTTTGAAATATATAATCTAATAATCCTTTATTTTGTAAATTTCCTTTTATTAATGTATATCTATCAGAATTTCTAATATATTCATTAATATTATTTTCATCAGCACAATAATACATCGCATCAAAATTAATTAATTTAATTTTATCATATTGTTTCATAATATAATTAATAAAATTAGATCCTATAAATCCACATCCACCTGTTATAAAAAGAATATTATCTGAATTATTTTTGAACATTTATTTATTATAATTTTTAAATATATATATTAAACTTTCTTTAATATTTTTTATTTCAGGAAATAATTGTTCTAAACATGTTGTATCTAATAAATTATTAGATCTTTCTGATTTTAATATTTGATTTTGTTCTTCTATTGTAAAGTTTTTCCATGTAAAATCTGGATCTACATATTCTTTATACATTTCTAATATTTCATTATGTGATATACTTCCAGGATTTGTAAAATTTAATGTACCAGTATGATTAATATTCATTAAATCAATTATATATGGTAATAATTCTGTTAAAACAGTCATTGAATTTGGTATTGAACATATTTTTTCATATTTAGTTATTTTAGTTATAAAATTACGAGGATTATCATAATTAACAATAGGCATTCTTATTCTTAAATTTAATGTATTAGGAATAAGTTTCATTAATCTATCTGTAAATCCTTTGACTGTTGAATATTGAGAACCAAAAAAATTAGGTAAATCATTTTCTTTAAAACCATTTTCTTCAGATATTATTCCATCTCTATATGAAAAAATACATCCAGTTCCTAAATATGTATAATGAATATTTCTTTCATTACATAATAATGCTAATTGTAAGGGTGAAAATAAATTATCATTAATATTTTCTTTTAATTTACCAGGTTCTTCTAAATAATCAATAGTTGAATAGATTTTTCCATCTATTTCACCATGAGTTCTACCTATAAATGATATAACATGTGTTGGTTTAATTTCATTTAAATCATTTATTAAATCATCATTATTATCACATCTTGTATTTGTTGTATAATAATTTAAACCTTTTTCTTTTAAAATATCTATGAACATGGAACCAATCCAACCTTTATGACCATAAACTAATATTTTCATTTATTTTATATGGTATATTAATTTTAAATATTACATAAATTCATAAATTATAATTATATTATTTTTTCCCAGTATATTGTATATCAAAATCTTTTAGTTCTTTTACTATTTTATATCTTCTATATTGTATAAATAATCCTGATAAACTTAATAATATATATAATCCACTATATAAATATAAATTATAATAATTAGATAATAAATGGAATGAATATAATGATAATAACGGTCCTATAAATGATGTTGTTAACATAGATAATTCTTGTTCTTTATATATAGATATCCCACCTGATATTATTCCAGGCACGATGATACATATCCAAAACATATTATCATATAAATATATAATTCCTAAATGAATATTTTTACATAATAAATTCCATATAAGATATCCAAATGAACCTCCACATGTAAATCCAATTACAAAATATGAAAATTTATATAATTTAAGTAATAAAAAACCACCCGATAATCCTGATAATAGAGACCCACCTGCATGTACTAAACAGTTTTGATATTTAAAATGATCCATTATAAAATCTATTAATTTATAACTACTTCCTACTGATAAAATTGTTCCTAAACAAAAAATAGTTGGTTTTACAAATCTATTACCAAGATATGTAATAATTAATCCGATGGCACATGTCAACGGGTATATCAAATTAGTGTCAACATTATTTGTAATTTTTAAATCGAAACATTCCATTTATATATTAATAATATTATTATAAATATTATCATTAAATAATAATTATTAATAATATTATACATCGTTTTGAATTCATTATATTCTTCGTCTGTGAACATTTTGATTTATTATTGTATTTATTTATTTATATTTTAATATCAAATTTAAATAATATATTAATATATAAATGAAAAAATCTGATTTAATTAATATTGCTATTGGTATATCATTAGGATATTTTTTATTCAGCATATTAAATAAAACAAATATATCCACACATGACTGTGGAAACTGTAAGGAATGTCAATCTAAAGGATGTGACAATTGTAAGGAATGTCAATCTGGTGGTTGTGATAGCTGTAAGGGATGTCAATCATAAATTAATCTATTAAATCAGGTAAAATAGGATGTCCTTCCCAATTATATCTTTTCATTATATAATTTGTTTTAAATGATTTAGGATAATAATAATCAGGGAATTTTTTAACATTTTTAGGTAATAAATAAAATGATTTCTCCGGCAAGATTAAACGTAATTGTTCAGACGATTTAAGTGGTTCCTTATCTATTTTAATAATATTTAAATCATTAATATTTTCTAAATAGTTATTAAAATCTTTCATAGATGGAGCAAAATGATATTTATAATACCATTTCCATGAAATACAATCATCAAAATAATAATTACTTGTCCATACAAATGATTCTAAATAATTTTGACATATATCATTTATTTGTATTTCTAATATATCAGCATAACTCGGATTATAATTATGATGATGATATATTTGAAACATATAATATCTTCTTTGCCAAGTATCAATATCTTTGAATATTTTAGATTCATCTTTGTTATCTATTATAGGGATATGATTCATAAAATCTCTTTCATATTCTTTATCATATGAGTTATATTTATCTAAACATTCATTATTAATGTAAGCATTATAAATATCATGGAATTGATTTTTAAACTTATTGTGTTGTTTATTACGAATTAATAATATTTTTTCTAAGAAAATATTTTCTTTTAAAGATATTTTATGAATTAATTTTTTAAAATTAGTAACATCTAATTTATTATTATGAATTAAATAAAATATACCGGCATGTTCTTCTTGTAATTCATTATAAATTTTTAATAAGTTATCCAATCCTCCATATCTAATATTAATGCAAGGGGAATTATGAATAAAGTCATTCCCAATGAAAAAACATAAAAATATATAATCATTTATGATACATTGATTAGGTAAATGAACAAAATCTTTTTTAATATCTTGAACCAAGTACCATTTTAAAAATTCTATATCTAAATAAACATATTCTGAATTTAATCCTTCAATATTATATTCAGTTCTTTCTCTCAGTAAATAAATATGGTTATTTTTGATTAAAGATAACATGATTAAATCAGCATCTAATCCGTGAACAATATTAATATCATTATTATTATTTAATTTGAGATATTGCATAATTTTGTGTTCGCCTTCGCCATGTTCAGATGAATCTGAGAATATAGTTTTAATAGGATATGATTTATTTTTGAGAAATATATTTAATTCGTTCATAAAGTTAGTACCAGGCGAAATGGCATTTGTATCCCATATTTTTTCTTCATTGGCAGATCTAAATCGGCGGTATTTTTGTTGTTCAATTTTAGAACGCGGACAAACTCCATCTATAGCAATATAAATTAAATCATGCGGATTACATATTTCAATTATTTTAATCATATTTAAATAAATATTATCAAACATTTCTTTTTCATCTGTAAGACCTTGACAACATGGATGAATTAAACAATTTAAATCAAAAAACAGATTATTTACTTTTTTATCAAATAAATCTTGTTGAATTAAAATATTATTATAATCATTTATTATATTTTTAAAATATGATGGGATACCCATTTTATTTATTATAATAATTAATGTTTGTTTAAATAAATAATTTAATATTTATTATAAAAAAAAATATATGTTATAGTATATAAAAATGGAAGGAGGTGGTCAGATGGGCGGTAATCAATTAACGTTTGAAGCAATAATGACTCCAAATGCTTTATATTTTGTAATTACACTTGCTGTAATAGGCTATTTATATCAAACTAAAATGGTTTTAAGTAGAGAAAGAAGTATTAAAAATAAGTCATCTAACTTATTTGATAAACAATTATATTTAGAAGTTGGTTTTATGATTTTAATAGGTTTATCGTTATATATATTAAATAATGGGGATAATAATATGATTGTATGGGTCTATATAACAATACCTATTGTATATTTAGTAATTAAAAGTTTGATGGTATTTAATAAAGTTACAGGATATATTAGTGAGGCTCCAAATGTTGTAGGCGCAGTTGATTCTGATTTAGCAGATTTAATTAGTCAACAAGCAAATTCCAAAAAAAACACGCAAATTCCGGTAACTAATCAAAATAGTAATACAGTTGATATTTCCAATGCATTAAATAATGCGTTAAGTCTAAATAATTCTGTTAAGAGCGTTCCGAATACTCAAGTCCCTCCATCACAATTTCAACATAATGGACCTGAAGGTTTTTCACTATTTTAAATTAAATATTTAAAAATATTCTTTTAATATACATTATGAAATATTTATCATTTGATGTTGGGATTAAAAATCTCGCCTATTGTTCATTAAATGATAAAAAAGAAATACTAGATTGGGGTATTATTAATTTAGATAAAAATCCTATTTGTCAATGTGGATTACAAAAAGAATGTAGTAAATCATCAACATTTATAGTTACAGATGATAATGGGGAAATAAGATATGCTTGTACAACTCATACTAAAAAATATAAGAAAAAGAAGAAAATGAATAATGATAGAGATATATTTAATTTAAGTAAAATTATGATAAATGAGTTGAATCTTAAAGAAGATTTTTTAAATCATGAAATTATTTGTATAGAAAATCAACCTGCTCTAAAAAATCCTGTCATGAAAACAGTCCAGATGATTTTATATAGTTATTTTATGATTGAAGGTGTTACTAAAGATAAACCTGTATCAGAAGTTCATATGATTAATGCTCGTAATAAATTAAAAGTTTATAAAGGACCTGAAGTGGAATGTAAATTTACAGATAAATATAAAAAAAATAAGTATCTTTCGGTTGAATATACTAAATTAATGATATTAGAAGAAGATAATAAATTTATAGAATTATTTACTGAATCTAAAAAAAAAGATGATTTGGCAGATGCTTACCTTCAGGGGATTTATTTTATTGATAAATAATATAATGAATAATTATAAAATAATAATAATTATATTTATAATATATTTGATATGGTATTCAAATGAGGCAGAATATATAAAAGAAAAACCTACATTAGAAGAAGATGGATTTATGAAATTATATAATATAAAAAAAGAAAATATATTAAGTTATTTACCAAAAGATTATATATTTATAGATTATAAATATACAATAAAAGGTTGTACTTTATCAACTTTTCATCGCGATGTAACATCGAGTCAATATATTTATAAAACTAAATATCCTGTATACACTTATATAATTTATTGTAATGATGGACCGCATATATCTTTATGTCCAGGTTCACATAAAATTGTACCATTTAATTTTAATAAATCAAAAACAATAAATGGAAAAAAAAATGAAGGTTATTTATTTAATTGTGATTTAATTCATGCCGGTGCTATAAATGATAATAAAGATAAACGATTAGTAATACAATATAAGGTATGTCATAAAGATGACTTAAATAAATTAAAACATTTAATAGGTATTAATAAATTTCAAAAAAATGATTGTAATAATAATTTATATAATGATATGATTTTAAGAAAATTATCATTATTATTCCCTTATATAACTAATCATATATTTACATCTTATTTACAGTCAAAACAAGATAATATATTACAAAAAATAATAAATTATATTTATAAAAGAGATTTTTATAATATGTAATTTATTATTTTTTGTAATATATTACCTAAATAAGTTACTAATATCAATATCTAAATAGTCTATTGAAATCATTATTCTTAATTATATTAAAAAATATTATAAATAAATTGAGATAGAATTATTTAATTTTAATATGTTTAATTAAATCTTTGGACTGCATGGGTATTTCATTTTTGCGAGGAGGATATCTATATAGCGTCCATTCCGATTCATCTGGGAATTTTAAAATACCTGTTTCATACCTATAAGTGGTTATCACGGGGATATTTTCAATGGGGTCTCCATACAATACCTTATCGTATTTTGGTCTTCTTACCAGTTCTCTTGATTTGACTGGAGATATAATCCAACTGAAACCCGAAAATGTAGGACTGTAAATCCAACCTTTTTTATTTCCGTTATGTTTAATTTGATCCAAAGTATTAAATTTATTTCGGTACATGGTACTCAAATGATAATCATTTCTCGATGGTTCACTTCGTCTCATTATTATTTTATAATAATTGATATGAGTTGTAAATGTTATATTATCTTTTAGATCATTCAATACTCTTTTATTTTTCTTTTTAGTTTCAATATATTTACCTAATAAATTACTGACATCAATGTCGAGATGGTCGATAGAAGATATCATGTTTTTAATTAATTTTATTATAATATATTTCAAATTTTAATCTATGTATATAATATAAAATGGAGAGACAATTAAGAGAGTGTAAAGAAGGTCAACGAGAATTAAATAGAATTATAGTTGAAAGTAATAATATAATAAGAGAAACAGAAGTCAAATACAAAGGGTATCTTAAACAATTTGCTATCGACACTACGACGGCAAGGAAGGAGGCAGAGGATGAGATGAGAGTATTAAAGAAAACGATAGAAGATTTGAAACCGGGGATTAAGAAGGCATATGAGATGTATCAAAATTTAGGTGCAGGTCATTCTGATTATATTCAACCCGACGGTGAAAAGGGATGTGCTGCTAAATATGATCCATCTATAGAAAAATTAGGCGCATTCTTGTGGGATTCGGGTGCTAAGAAATATAAGAAACGCAAGTCTTCTAAAAAGGCACGCGGTTCTAAGAAAAAAAGTAAATCCAAAGGAAAACGTCGCGGTTCACTCCGAAAGCGTAAATCAAAGAGAAAATAAATTATTATTATAGAGGATAAAAAAAGATTTAATTTATCATAATATTTATAATTACCAAGTAAAATGAACAGTGAAGGCATTATTATTCCAAACATCAAACTTTAATCCTTGGAAGTGGTCTCGGTAACTGATTACCCCATTTTGAACACCTTCACATAAATACATTGATTCGGGATTACACATATGATTCAGCCATACGCGACACATTTTGGATGGTTTCCCTGTATTTGGGAGATTAAACTTAAAATGATCCCAACTTAAATTATAATAGAGTTCTCTGATACCTTTATTGGATTTGGATTCGATGGATTTTTTCAAATCAGTATAATAAATAGCAGTTAATTCATACAATTTATCATCATACTTTCGTTGCCAACCGGACGTATACATTTGTAGGTGTTGTTGTTGGTGATATTGCATAGATGTTTCTAGACAATCTTGGATAAAAGTTTTATTCATTTAGTTATTGAATAAATTTTTTTTATAATTTCAAATTTTAGTACGTTTAAATTTCAAAATATATTTAAAGAGAATATTTAATTAAATAAATATATGACAAATATATTATTAAAATCATTAAATAATTATTATAGTAATGATAACAAAATAGAACAATTTAATGATTATGTAAATGGTACCAAAAAAATATCATTGAGAATAATAGATTGGTTTGTAACTAATTATTCGAAAAAGTATAATGTATTTTATGAAGTCTATAGAATGCCTGATGGCGGGATATCTTTTGAAGAAAATGGTAATGAATTATATAATCAAATAAATATATTTCATGCTTATAAATCACAATTAAAATCATATTCTAAAAAGAAGTTTGATCCATTTTGTAGAAAAGAAAGAATAAATTTTAATTGCAAAGATTATAATATAGAAACTACATTGGGTCAATTAAATTTTTTTAAGTGGGCTCTTGATAATATGGTTTTAGAATATATTACAGAAAATTATAGTCATATAGAAAATGATATGAATATTTGTTTTAATAAAAATAAAAAAAGTAAAACGGATAGTAAAAGAAAACCTAGACAAGAATTATCTAAATCAGCATCTCGAGGGTTAAATACTGCTAAACATAGGATTATATTAGATTTTAATTAAATATCAGCGACATCAATATCTTCGTCTGTTGCATCCTCATCTGAATCAACTTTTTCTAATTTTTCATCATCAGACGAATCGGGTAAATTTGTACTGAATACAATTCCTAGATTATCATCATCATCTGATGAATATTGATTATCAACATCTAAGTTAATACTTTTGGGTACTAATCCTTTATCTTTTAATTTGCGTGCTAAATTTGCATCATAATTATCAATAATATCACAAATACTATCTTGCCATTCTCTAATAGATACTAGAACAATATCATTAGCACGGACAAATTTCTTTTTTCGCATTTTTCCACACATAATTGCCTTTCGTTCTTTTCCATCGAAACACAATACATCGAATCTACAATTACCATTACACTTTTTAATTTGCGCGTATTCTTGACCTTCATCTTTCAAACGTAAAGTTTTTTCACCAAAATTATTTTGTTTTTTATTCCTTTTATGTTTTTTGCCACCTTTGATATTAGGCATGTTTATTAATTATTACAATATATATATTATAATTTTATTCTTAAATAAATTTGAAAATTATTTTAAAAAACATTCAATATATTAATAATCATGTTCTGTTGTAGTAAGAAACATAAGAACAAAGTCCATTTCCTTAATGAAGTATTTGAACCAAGACCACCATTTAAAGACCTTCCAAAAAAAAGGAGGAAAAGTATATATCCTATGACACTATCAAAACAAGAACAATTAAAAAAGAATAAAGAAGATATTACCAAAGAAAGAATAGAAAATGAAGGATTTACAGATAAATTCTTGGATGAAATTATTCAATGCGGTGGATGTCAGGAAAAAATTGCTCTGAAAGAAAGAAAAGAATTACATCATTGTAGTGAGTGTAATAATTTCTATTGTTGTAATTTTGCAGGGATATGTGTAGGAAGTGAATGTTCAATTGTATTTGAAGGTAAAAAACAATCATTAAGTTATTGTATGAATTGTGTTAATCCATATTTCAAAATAAATATTAAAGAAAATGGTGAATGTTTATGTAAAAATTGTGAAAATCTACCAGATCTGCCAAATCATTATAAAGAAGTATAATTATATATATAAAGAAATATCATTTTTTTTATATATAAGTAATATGGAAAATATTTTAAATAAAGATGATATATCATTAATAAAAGTAATAGGGGATAGTAATTGTTTATTTAATTGTATAGTACAGCAATTACATTTAGATGGAAATATTAAATATTATGTAGATAATAATTATACATATAAATTAAATCAATCTAAAGAATATGAAAAATTATCTGAAGATTTAAGGCAATCAGTTGTAGATTGGTTAGATAATAATTTAGATTTTTTATTACCCACTGGATTAACAATTAAAGAAGACATATTAGATTCTATTAATTATGATGAAAATTTAAGTAATATTCGAGATTATTTATTGGATATGCGGGGATATAAATTTGCTGGTCAAATTGAAATATATGCTTTATCTAATATGTTGAAGAAAAACATTTCTGTATTAACAGAGATAGATGATACATATTATTCATTAGGTATGGGAAATATATACAATGGACTATCAGACGATAATATATATTTATATCATAATATGTTAGAACAAGAAGATGAAAATGAATATCATTATAATTTATTATATTTAAATAATAATTCAAAAATAATAACTAAGAAAAAATATTTAGAATTAAGCAATAGAATATCCAAACCATTAACGAGAAATACATTCAAAGCACTTATTGAGTAGTATTCCTATTAGTATCATCAATTGGAACTGCTGGTTTTATAGGCGTTTTTGGTTCAGGGAGAACATTATTTTCAAGGTCTGATATAGTTGCAGTTAAATTTGTTAATAGTTCTTGACTATCAGTTATTTTTTTTAAGACGTCTCTATCAGGCAATTGTTTTGAATCTTCAGTCATTTTATCCGCCATATTTTCTAAATTAGAAACAGTATTGACGGTATCTACTAATGGTTTAAACATTTCATTATTTTTAGATTTTTCCATGAATGATTTCATTTGACCATCAAAATCAAAATCTAATAGTGGAGACTTATTTGTGCCATCTTTTTTTTTTGTTTTATTACCTTTTCCCTGGAATTCTTGTTCAATTTGTTTCCTTTTGATATTTTCGACTGCTTTACAAAATTCTTTATATGCTTCTATGGTATGAGTATTATATTCTTCATATTTACCAGATAATCCGAAAAATTGCCAACCTTCTGTTTTTAATTGTTCTACTACTAAAGAATAACTAAAATAATCCTTATCTAAAGAAAATAATTGAAGGAATCCATTACTTATAGTGACCATTAATGATATAGACCATGTAGACCAATATGATATTTGATCAAAATTTCTGGGCAATTTAGCAGGATCCATTTGACCTATGGATAATAAAGCTGGTAAAAGAATAGAACCAGTAGTTACAATAAATCTAAATACATTATAGTATTTTTTTGTATTGTTTCGTTTTTTTTCATAATAATCAACTTCATCTACAAATCGTGCTTTTATTATTTCTTTACTTTCCTCTTTACCTCCAGGCATTTGTAAATTATCTATTATATTAGTAACTCGATTTGTATAATTATTCATTATATATTTATAATAATATTTTTTATTAATTTTTTATATTTATATAATATAGTTATATGGATACTATTACTAAATATATATTTTCAGAGAGTAATGAAATCAGAGTAGATCAATATGGTAATAATGTAGTCAATTTAATAAACAAATTTATCAGACTAATAGTTGCGTTTGGAATTGTATATTTAGTAATTATAAAAATGCCAGATCATGGTGATAAAGACCATACAATGTATTTTAATTTATTATTATTGGCGTCAATGCTTTTAATACTTATTTATATACAAAAAAATTGGAGAGTTTTTTATATTGAAAGTTTTTTAGGTGCCACAGATCCACCTATCGGCGGTGAATGTGCTGGGGATTTAGATACTATACCAAAAAAGGATAGTACGGGTAATAAGTGTCCTCACGGTATTGAGGAAAATGGTTCTATTTTAATAGATGCAGTAATTTTAGCATTAACAAACGAATTATCAAATTGGAAAAACTATTTTATCTGCATCGGTATAGGTCTAGGATTAAGACAATTAGGTTATCCTATATATTATGCAGCAATTGTATTTTTTCCATTTGATTGTTTAAAAGGTATAATATTTTTTTTATTGTTCGCATCTAAATATTCACCTATTAATTTCTTATTTGGAAAATCAGGTGGTGTAGAAGATCCATATATATATGGAAATAAAATTAGTAAAGAAAAAAAAGGAGCAGAAGAAACTGAATTAATAAATTTCAATGAAAAATTTTATTTAATGTATATAGTATTAATATTATTAATATTTTTTACAATTATAATAAGGTTAACAAGTGATACTATAATAGATTGTAAAAATTTTGTAGGTCCAATACCAGTACCCGGAGGTTTTTTAGAAGGTTGCATTGGATATAGATTTTATATGGTATTAAATATAATATTATTTATAGGTTTTTCTACAGATTTTATAGATTCATTACAAAAAATATCATTAGGGGATAAAGTATTAGTATGCCCTGAGAAAGTTGAAATCGATGGTAGTCCATCTCCTCCGAGTGAACAAATATATAAGTCAAGAAGTGGTGATTGTTTAAAACCTGAAAATATTATAGATACACCCATTTGTAATCCAACTGAACAAATAATAGAATGTAAACCTATTACCCCAACCCCTTTGCCTGGTTGTTTAATAAAAAGGTCGACTTCTAATTATATATTAGAAGATATTACTCAATTTAATGATAATAATATTGATAATATAGATCACAGAATTCTCATTAGTAAAAATCCTGATAATAATGGTTATATAATAGATCCTAGTAATGGAATTAATATAAATAATTCTATATGTAAAAAATCTATTGAGAATTGGTTGGCTAGTAATAATGATAATATTTTATTTAGGACGATAAGTAAAGATATCATAGATTCCCGGACAGATTTACCTGATGCTGCTATAACTAAATTACGAGAAGCAATTGGTATTTATGAGAATTCTGATAGTGTTGATCAAGGTAATTAATAAATAATTAATAAATAATAAAATAAATATATTATATTTATATAATGGATAAAGGTGGAGGGTTGGGTTCAATGGCAAAAGGGTTAGGTGGAAAAATAAGCAAGATCAGTCATTTAAAAGACAAAGTTGTTTCTGCTGGAAATAAAGTAAGTGATAAAGCAAGTGATATAAAAGACAAAGCTGTTTCTGCAGGAAATAAAGTAAGTGATAAAGCAAGTGATATAACTCAAAAAGCAAAAAGTTTGGAATCATCTGTAAAAGATAAACTAAATTTACCAGGAAAAAGCGATGATGTAAAATCTAAATTATTTAAAGGTATTAATAAAATTAAAAGTTTTGATGATAATATATCTGGAAAACAAGCTAAATCGAGAATAAGAGATGAATTATTAGATGGTAAATCAGTTGTTAATAAATACGGTTTATTTGGTCCGGGTACATATAAATATTTAATATATATTATATTATTTCTTAATATATGTTGTATTATTTTATTAACATTTAACAAAAATATTTTTTATAAATATGCAGCAGATACACCAGTTGATGTAAGATTAAATAAGAATGTATTTTATGTATATATATTTTCATTATTTTTGTTTATTTTACAATTATATATATTAAAAGAAAATTATAATGATATAGTAGAAAGAAGAGGCAAATATCAAACTTATGTAGAAGCATTTAATATATTATGTACATTAGGTTTAACTTATTTTATATATAAACAAATAGATTTTATAAACACACCTTGTCCTGAACCTAATGAAAATGTGTGTGTTGTCAATAAAAATGGTCCTAATGATATACATGAATGTCCTAATGGTTCTTTTCAGTGTGGAAATAAAACATATAAAGCATATCTCCCACCCGTAGTTGACAGCAATAAATATATAGCTAAAAATTTCTATTTGATACCGCCGATAATAACCTGTGAATCCTTTGCCTGTCCCGAAGGGATAAATCAAAAGGATGACCCAGATAAGATAATATGTAAAGATCCGCCATGTAATGCGTCAGAGTGTTGTGTGTCAACAGAACAATCAAGTGATAATACACAATCAAGTGATAATACACAATCAAGTGATAATATACAAAAAATGATTAATGATACATTTAATAATTTAATTAAACCAGATGAGGAAAGAATTAAAAATTTAGAAACAAGGTTTGGTAGTTTATCTCCTGGTGAAGGTATACCCGGACCTGCCGGACCTGCCGGACCACCCGGAACACCTGGCAGTGACACCAGATCAGATATTACGTCACCTTCATCCAATCAATTCTCAAATATTTTGTGCCCAAACGAACCAGGTGGTTTATGCAAAGATGGAGAAACTGGATGTGATGATAAAGGTATGTGTGAAGGTTTCGCCTTGATTTCATTACAAGATAAAATAGACCTTGAACTAAGATATAAAGATTTAAATAATAATACTTACAAAGTAAATAATCTAATGAATAATTTAGAAACTTTTTTACTAAATTCACTTAAATAAATAAATATACTATATTTAATAATGTGTGGAATATTTTTTTATTTTGGTAAAAAATACTATTTTGAAAATCTATTAATCGATTTCAATAAAATTATTAATAGGGGTCCTGACCAATCAGAACTAATTGATTTAGATGACAAAGTATTTGGTTTTCATAGGTTGGCAATTAATGATTTATCTGAAGATGGTATGCAACCATTCATAGATAATAATATTTATTTAATTTGTAATGGTGAAATTTATAACCATATTTTTTTAAAAAATGAATTTAATATTGATTGTAAATCTAACTCGGATTGTGAGGTAATCATTCATTTATATAAGTTAGTTGGCATAGAAAAAACCTGCCAACTATTAGATGGTGTATTCGCATTTGTTTTATATGATGGAAATTTAGATAAATTATATGTGGCGCGCGACCCATACGGTGTCAGACCATTATTTATGGGTAATAATGAAGAAAAAGAACTATTTATATCATCTGAATTAAAAACTATATCTGATAAATGTAAAGTAGTTGATCAATTTAATCAAGGGACTTATTTAGAATATAAAAAAGGAGATATTTTCATGCTTAAAAAGTATCATGATAATAATTTTAAAATTGATTCATTAAGAAGTGACGAATTTATATTAACATGTATCAAAAATAAATTAACTAAAGCAGTTAAAAAAAGATTATTATCTGATAGACCTATAGGCGCTTTATTATCAGGAGGTTTGGACAGTAGTTTAATATGTGGGATAATATGTAAACTATTAAAAGAAAAAAACATTAAATCAAAACTCAAAACTTTTTCAATTGGTATGAAAGGTGCCACCGATTTAGGATATGCTCGAAAAGTCGCAGACCATATAGGGTCAGAACATCATACGGTTGAATGTACAGAAGAAGAATTTTTGTCCGCTATTCCTGAAGTTATTTATAATATTGAATCATATGATATAACTACCGTCAGAGCGAGTGTAGGTAATTATTTAGTCGCCAAATATATTAAAGAAAATACAGATGTTGTCGTGTTATTTAATGGAGATGGAAGTGATGAACAGAGTGGATATTTTTATTTAAGAAACGCACCAAATGAAAAAGCATTCCATAATGAATGTTTGAAATTATTAGATGAAATAAAATATTATGATGTATTGAGGTCGGACAGATCTGTTTCCAGTAAATGGTCATTAGAAGCTAGAACACCTTTCTTGGATAAAGATTTTGTAGAATTTTATATGTCAATTGATCCAAAAAAGAAAATGTATAGTGGAAACATTATAGAAAAAAGATTATTGAGAAAAGCATTCGAAAAAGAAAATATTATACCGGAAGAAGTATTATGGAGACCTAAAGAAGCATTTTCAGATGGTTGTTCATCAGAAAAAAGGTCATGGCATAAAATTACACAAGAATATGCGGATATAATTATTACAGATATTGAATTCAATGAAAATAAATACAAATTTACTAAAAATCCGCCATTAAATAAAGAAAGTTACTGGTATAGGAAAATATTTGAAAGTCATTATCCTGGTAAAGGAGATATAATACCACATTATTGGTTACCTAATTGGTCTGATCAAACAGATCCTTCTGCTAGAGAATTATCTTGATTTCTTTTTAGACTTAACTTTTTTAGATTTCTTTCTATATTTCTTCTTCTTTGATCCCTGATATCCTGGCGGATCCTTAAACATCTTAGTTAATCCAAAATGGTCACTTGGAGAATTCATACACCGCCCAGTAAATTCATTACATACTTTTCCTTGACTTACACATTCTTGCACTTTCTCAGGTGGACAATATTGTTTAGATTTTTCCGAGTGTTTAGATTGACTTTTAGTGGTCTTTGATTTGACCGGGTTTGCTTCTTGTATACTCATTTCTAAAGCCATTTTAAGTTCTTCAGAACTATTCAGTGATTTTGATTTAGACTTCGATTTAGTCTTAGATTTAGAACTCGATTTAGATATGGAACTCACATCGCTTGATCCTAATGTAACGCCCATTTTATTTTTCCTAGTTCTTTTCTGTTTTTTATATGCTTTCCTGATTTTCTTTGGTAAACCTGGTTTACGGAGTTGTTTCCTGTAAAACTCAATCATATCATCTAGTTTCTCACCTGAGAATTTCTTTTTAAGTGATTTCTCAATTTCTTTACTCAATTCTTGTTGTAATGACCTTTTTAATAATTCATTAGTTTTATCTAATAGTGGACTATTTACTACATCAGGAATCTCGAGTGCTTCGAGGATTTTAATAATAATTTCCTCGGGTTTGTCATCATGTTTTTCATCAATCAACATAGTGGCAAATGCTAAACGTTGTTTGGCATGTAATTTCTTAACTTTTGATACAATATATTCCGAATATATTTGTTGAACTCTGGGTCCTGTGAGATATGCTGACGGAGCGTGATCCGTGTTCCCAATATTTGGATCAGCACCAGACTCAATTAAAAGTTTAATAATTACATAAGGGTCATCCCATGACTGCGAACTACCGTTCCATCGAGTCAATGCAGTAAAACCTGCTTTGTCTTGAAGATTTAGATCAGCACCCGCTTCAATCAAAAGTTTAATAGCATCCTCTTGACCATTTTGCGAAGCGAATATCAATGCAGTAAAACCTTCTTTATCTTGTATATTTAGATCCGCGCCTGCTTTAATTAAAAGTTTAACTTTTTCTATATTTCCATTTTTTACGGCAGTAATTAATTTTGAAAAAGTCATTTATATAATATACATAGAATTTAAATTTATCTCCTTTTAGATTTCTTTTTAGATTTCTTCTTCTTCTTTTTCGCGCCTGTTGATTTAGTAGGTGTCACTTTTGCTTCTTGTATACTCATTTCTAAAGCCATTTTAAGTTCTTCAGAACTATTCAGTGATTTTGATTTAGACTTCGATTTAGTCTTAGATTTAGAACTCGATTTAGATATGGAACTCACATCGCTTGATCCTAACGTAACACCCATTTTATTTTTCCTAGTTCTTTTATATTTCTTATATGCTTTCCTGGTTTTCTTTGGTAAACCAGGTTTGCGGAGTTGTTCCCTGTAAAACTCAATCATATCATCTAGTTTCTCTCCCGAGAATTTCTTTTTAAGTGATTTCTCAATTTCTTTACTCAATTCTTGTTGTAATGACCTTTTTAATAATTCATTAGTTTTATCTAATAGTGGTCTATTTGCTGCATCGGGTATCTCAAGTGCTTTGAGGATGTTAAAAATAATTTCCTCGGGTTTGTCATCATGTTTTGGGTCAATCAACATAGTGGCAAATGCTAAACGTTGTTTGGCATGTAATTTCTTAACTTGGGATACAATATATTCGGAGTATATTTGTTGAATCAGTGGATCGTCAATAGGTGATTTGCCTACTGCACTTAGACCTCGACGTTCGAATGTTCGAATATTAGGATCAGCACCTGCTTCAATTAAAAGTTTAACAGTACGATAATCCGTATCTGCGTGTAGTTGTGTGACTCTGCTCAATGACGTATGACCACGTTCATTTTTAATATTAGGGTCGGCACCAGATTCAATCAAAAGATTAATAATAACATGATTATTATTGCGCACACTCTCCATCAATGCTGTGACACCTTCTTCATCTTGAATATTCGGATCAGCACCAGCGTTAATTAAAAGTTTAATCATTTCTATATCAGAAGATTGTACTGCATTCATTAATGCAGTATTACCATCATTACTTTGAATATTAGTATCTGCTCCTGCTTCTAGTAAAAGTTTAATAACTGCAGTATCCGAATAGCGACTTCCTGAAGCCAATATTAACGCTGTCGTTCCGCGATGAAATCTACTTTTACTATTTACATCAGACCCTGCTGTAATTAATAGTTTTACAATAGGAGCGAATCCGCTTTCTGCAGATCCGAAAAGAGGAGTTCTTCCATAACTATCTTCTATATTAACATCAACCCCTGCAGCAATTAATAGTTTTACAATCTCTGTATGTCCGTCGCGTGATGCTATTATTAATGCATTGGTGCCTGTATCTTTCCCAGCGATATCTACCCCCGCTGTAATTAATAGTTTCACAAACTCCAAATTGCCTTCCTCTATCGACACTTCTAAGGCATTTTCCCCATATTTATTTTCCATATTAATATCAACACCACCCTTGATCAATTCTTTAAATTGTTGAATATTTCCTGACCGTGCAGCAGCAATCAATTCACTCATTTATATAATATACATAGGTTTAAATTTATCTCTTCTTAGATTTCTTTTTAGATTTATTTTTCTTCTTTGATCCTCTACTACTTAATGTTTTATTAACATCTTTGAATTTATAATAATCTTTTTTTAGAACATTATATCCCATTAATTTTCTAATATTTCTTATTAATTCTACATAATAATTGGGGTTAATATTATGATTCACTTGGAAATCAATATTATTTTTATCATATAATGATATTTTTATAATATCTAAATGTAATTTTACAAAATATGATCTATTATCACCAATATTATATGAAATATTTACATAATTGTCCTTATCTAGATATATACTAGTTGGAAAGAATATTAATTCTTGTTTTGATTCATAATTAGGTAATTGGAAAAAGGGTGATAATTCAGTTATTTCTTTTTTCTTCATATCTAATATAAAGAAAAATGCCGTATATAGTTTAAAGAATTTTTTAAAATATACCTTATCATCTTTTGAATATTTAGATTTATCGATTGCAGGAATAAAATATTTATTCAGATTTGAATCTCCTTTATAATCTAGTACACCATGACCCATACCTAAATATTTACCAGAACCTAAATCTACTAAATTAGTAGAATTTCTAATATGGAAATTTAATTCAGGATAACTTTCATGTATTTTCTTTAGGACTTTATCATTAATATTACATACTATTTTACATTTAAAATCGTCATTTACCTCAAGTATTTTTAAGGGATTTATATCATATAACATATGTAATTTCTTATTGTGAATGAATGACCCCCAATTCTTCTCGAATTTAGTAGATAATTCTTCACACAGATTATCTTTATTAATATCATATTCTAATTTATCTAAATTAACTTTTGAAACGAACATATGTCTAGGCGTCTCCTCTTGATTTTTATTTAACTCATTTACTAATATATATATTTGGTCATTGTGATAGAATAAACGCGGATCCTCTGGACCTTCTAAAATATGTTTTTCATGAGGAATAACTTTGTGCTTGAATTCTTTAAATTTAATTTCCTTATTTTTAATAAGGTTAGGGTCTATATCTAATATATTTTGTTTTAGTTTTTTCATATTTTTTGAAAATAATGATAATATTACAAAATTTATGCCATCCCAAGATCTTACATTTCCATACCAACCCCTGCTAGCAATTAATAAGTTATCACTATTATTAAGTGGGAGTATTGAACTATTGAATATAGTTATATCTTTATTAGTTAATAATTTATCATCTCTTTTTATTTCTTCTGATAAATTAATACAAGATAATTTAAGTTGTTCTTGTGTGAGATTATATTTCATTTATATAATATTAAAATAAATAAATTTGATTTAAAAATAAATTAATAATTATATTATATAAATGAATACAATGACTGATACTCAAACAACTCAAACAGTTCCTGATGACACAACAATCAATAGGCATCCTCTATTACTTCAAAATATTGAAAATTCGTGTAGGTATAATACTAGAATTTTAGAAATTATAAATAATTCAGAAGAATATTTAAAAGATTTCTATGATGAATCACCTAATTTCACTTTTAGTAAGGATTGGATTAACAAATTAATTTGGTTAACATATTCAGATAGGGATAAAAAACAAATTCTTGATAGAGAATTAGAAGGATATTTTAATTAGGAAATTTAATATGATATTTTAATAAAGTTATTTTATATTCATTTAACATTTTATTACATTCAATATTTTTTTTGTTATTTTCATATAATTTAAATCTGTTGTAAATATGAAATATATAATTATAAATCATAATTATATAGTATTATTTTATTAAAAATTAGGTTGATTATTATTAATAGGTTCCGGTAGTGCTGAGTTATTATTACCAGTTTGAGTATCTGGATTATCTCCTTGTTGTTGTTCAGATAGTTTTGCCATATCGACTATATCTTGGTCTCCAGTATTAAATTGACTATTATTATTCTTATTATTATTATTATTATTATTATTATTATTATTATTATTATTACGAGTACTATCATAAATATTATCATAATTCGATAGAGCAAAATACTTATCTTCATACAAACCTTTTTCATTCATATCTAAATAAGCATTATTAATAATATCCATTGTAAAAGCACTATAAGGCAATATAGGGTTATATTTTAATAATGTAGCATATTCAGATGGAGAATATTGCATTGGATTAGGTTTAGTATCTTTTCCTTTAACTAATTCCTCATATTTTTGTTTATAATTTTCATCAGATTTATTGGAATTACTATTTTTAGGCATATCCGGAAACATATTATTATTATCTAAATTTAAATCTAATGTATCGGAAACTTTTTTAAGTTCCGTTTCTACTTTAATTAATTTTTGTTTCATACTGTAATCATAATATGCCAAACCTATAATTATTATGATTAATAATATAACGAAAATAAATAATAATATAATATTTATTTCATTATTATCAAAGATATCGTATAATTCAAACATATATATTATAAATATAAAAAAATTTAACTTATATAATAAAAAGATCTATATTTTTCCATATAATCATCTCTTTTGATATTTTTAATATAATCTTCAAACTCGCCCCCTTCTAACATACTTGTTATAAAATGTAAACTATATATTCCACATTCAGTATTATTTTTCTGATGTTGAACATCATTATATAAGAATTCCATATTTTTATTTGTTAATGATTTGTATTGGTCAGATACAGTATCTACCAAATCTTTTATTTCTTTTGTAGGTTTATCTGCTAAAGAATCAAAATAATAAATGGAAGGATTTTTGCGACAACAAGGTGATAATTCAATATAAATAGATACCCAATGCGAACCAGATTCATCATGATCATCCAAATTAAATACAGAACCTATTTTATTTACCCCATTATCCATATGTTCTTTAATATCGATATTACATAAATTACCAGATACACACCTATTTCCTAATTTTAAATCAAAATCCATAGGCAATGCGCCATAACATTTAAAATCTGGATAACATTCTTCATATTGTTTCAATACTTTTTCAATATCAGAAGTGGAGGCCCATTCATTTTTATTTTTGATCCATGAATTGGGCATTTGTGGTCTAAAATTATTTTTAAATCTATTTAATTCGTCGGGGGATAAATGTTTTATAATTTCATTTAATGTTATCCAACAACTTTCAAACTTGCAATCTGACATACTTGATATTTTACTTACAATTTGCTTATATAATTGATTTTTATCATTTAAATTAATATTAGCATTATAAAAATTATTAAATATGTTTGCAATTTTCATTAATATATCGTGGTCAATACATGATAGTGTATTTTTAGATTTCTTAGGGGAGCAATGTTTTTTATTAAACGATTTTCTAGTTTTCCTATCATATGATTTTAATGATCGCCTAATTTTTTTAAATGTTTTTTTACCTTTAACCATTATATATAAATATAATATTTAAAATTAAAACACATATAATAATAATAATAAAATGGAACAATTACTTTCAAAGAAATCTGAACTTAATAATAATTTTAATGAAATTTTACTATTATTAAATAATATTGATTTAAAAGATAATTCTCTAGCAGATGAATTAAATAATAAAAACAAAATAGTAAATCAATTAAATAATAAATTAATTAATGAAATATCTGAAAAAGATAAAATTATCTCTATGAATCAAAAAACTATATGCGATTATGAAAAACAAATAAACTTATTTAATAAAGAACAAGAAGAATCTAATAAGTTTGATATGTTTAAAGCAAAAGATAAAGAAGTACACGAGCAAAATAAAATCATTACAAATTTGCAAAAAGAAATTAAAACATTAAAGACCCTACAAACTCACCCTAATAAAAAATTAGTATGTGAGGTTCAAGATATTGTTCAAGAAACACCTGTACAAGAAACACCTGTACAAGAAACACCTGTACAAGAAACACCTGAAGAAGAAACACCTGTAGAAAAAACACCTGTAGAAGAAACACCTTTAGAAGAAACACCTGTACAAGAAACAAATGATAATGTGGAAGATATAGAACAAGATTCAGATGAGCAACTTGATGTAGAAACCATCACCTGGTACAAAAAAGAATACTATATGTTGGATGAAGGAGGTGAAAAAAAAGTGTTTGAAATTGAGGATGATGATCTGGGAAAAGAGGTAGGATTATGGGTCGACAACAAGTTGGTACGACCTGGTAAAAAGTAATAGTGTATTTAACAATGAGATAGACCTTACATAATTTAATAAATAGTTATGTCTTAAGTGTGAATAACTTTTCAGTTGCGTATTTTTTTGAAATTCTTTTGGTTTTTTTTTGTGTTTTTTTTAATTTCGGAGATACTTTGTATCTTGTAAGTTTAGACTGACTTATAGAAATCTGTTTTTTTTTTTGCCAAACTGATTTAAAATCTGGAGGGGCTTCTAATTCAGAAATGAATACATAGTTATTTTTACTCCATTTCCGCATAGTGTCCCAAAACTCTTTATTATTAAAATTATCATATTGCTTTGTTTTTTTCCGGTATAAAGATCCTCCTCTTGAATTCTTATATGGAGGATCACAATAAATCAACATATTAACAGGAGAAAATTTTTTATAATCATTACAGGAGAATTTTATTTTTTTTAATAATGGTTTCAGTTTAATTATTGAATTAGTTGCACCTCTGAGAAAGTTAGTAGGGTGATTTTTGACATATTTTTGACCATATCCTCCAAAATATTTCCCACCAAAACTACATCCAAATCCCACAAACCCTTTCAAAGCACTGGGACTCTTCATTTTTTTAACTTCATTATAATATTTTTCTGTCACTGTTTTTGGAGGGTCAAATGTACCATTTTTAACTCCCTTCCATAGAGCAATTAAATCACAATGAGAGTCAGCAGCTATTAAATTGTCATGGTAATCAACCATGTATTTCATTACACCCAAAGATCCACAGAATGGTTCCATATATCCACTCACTTTGCCAGAATCAATTAATTCTTTCATTTTTAATGATATATCTTTTCCAATCCTATTTTTCCCTCCCACATATATCATTCAAATATATATATATATATAATATTAAATTTAGTAATTATTACTTTCCCTTTAAAAATAATGTAAATTGTTTATCAATATTTGTTTTAAAAAATTTTAAAAATTTATTTTTATCTTTTAAATAAAATTCAATTAAATCCGGATATAAATAATTCTTTTTACAAACTTCTGGAGTATGATGTAACTTATCTGCAACTTTTTGGACACATTCTTTCAAATCTTTATTTGCGTCATCTTCATTAGAATTAAGCAAATATTTAATTAATTTAATATTTGCTGACCAAGTCCTAAAATCTTTACTTGAAAAACTCCCAAATTGTTTAATATATGAATTTACATCTGTAGAATGGACATTAAATTTAATATTAGATTCATCTTTTTTATATGTAAATATTCTAGCATTATTTTTTATAGTTTTCTTTTTAGTTTTAAGGTGTTTTTTTATTGTTTTATTATTAACATCGCATGTATTTCTTACACTTTTTTTACCAATAAAATCTATTGTCACTTTATCTTTATTAACTAATATATGTTTATTTTTAAGAGTAGATACACCATATGAATTATTTTGTCTAAGGTATTCATCATTACCTACTCTAAAATCACAATCCATAATTAATTTTAATATCATAGAAACTTGTTTGAGTTTTTCATTTGAATCTAATTTAAGATTTTTATTAATGTCTGCATTAATTTTCTTGTATTGTAATCCGAATAAATAAAGGTCATTAAATTTTTTCTTCTTCATTTTTTCTGTGAACTTTTTATTATAAACGTATTGTGCTCTCTTCTTATTATCATATCCTATTGCTAATACTTTTGCTTTTTTATTAAGGTTGATCTTAACATCATCATATGCTGGTGGAAGATATAATCCTTCTAAAGCATCATCTATAGTTTTTTGATTTTTTATAATATTATTTCTTTTGTCAAAAAAAGTATATCCTTTTCCTTTTTTTTTTCTAAGAATATAATTCTTCATATATAATTTATAATATTAAAAATTAAAACATTATAAATTGAAAATACTAAAATTTATATTCTCAAAGTAAATTTGATTTTTTAACTTAAAATTTCGCATATTTAAAAGTCAACAAAGTTTACTATCTTAAAACATACTAAACTCTCCAATACTTTAAGAACACAAAGAACAATATGTCTTGTCTGATTGATTTGTCTAAGAAAACTATTAGTGCAGTCAAGGTTATACAGGTTGCGTGGTTGAAAAACCACCCAAGATGTTGTCCTATCTGTTACGACTCCCTAGAAAAGTCTAAGGGTCTCGTTGATACCCCGTGTGGTCACCAGTTTTGTATGCCTTGCTATGTAAGACTGGAGGAACCCAGTTGTCCCATGTGTCGTGCAGACACTCATTTGGCTGAACCAAAGTTACCCGCCGGTGCTGTTCTGTTTGACCACGCAAAAGCATTACGCACTGCCAGGAGGCATACAGAAGAACAGGCATACCTGCGCGGTCAAATACACGCCCTGGAATCGCACATAGACACTCAACATAAAACAATGCACGCCCTGGAGTTACGCATAGACACTCAACAAAAAACAATAAAACACCTTGCAGACATGTCTCTGGCGAGGGGTGCGGAGAGATGTTCTGATAATCAAATATATCAAAAATATTTCATAACAAAGTGAGTCAGATAGTTTTGATCCAAAAGAAAAACAATATAAAATAAATAACGTGGTAATTTTTTAGATTCTCAGAATAAATTTGATTTTTCTAATTTAAGATTTTATAATTCCAAATAATTATTGTTACGAAACAACAATAACAAACACTACTAAATTCAAATAGCATGTCGGCGCCCTCAAAATCCATCGCTAAAACTGCAGCACAGAATGGGACCATTCTTTCGAAATCTGTTGATGAGGAAAAGAGATACAAGGAATCTTCTGAGGCACAGAAGGATCTACAAAAACCAGTACCTCTTGGTCCTCCATCAATCAATCCACAGGAGCGCGCTGCCGAACGCCAGGTCAATAGTCGTATGCAACGATCTGACGCAGTAGATATGTTACAGATGCCTGTAAATTCAGGTATGGACGATGCCAATAAGTCTGCCGCTGATGTATTTAATACTCAAGGGGAGGGTTCGTTTATTAAACACATCTTTACAGAACAAAGCACAGGAAGAACTATGTCATATAGCGAAATGAGGTCAATGTATGGATAATATATAAACATCAAAAACAATATAAAACAAATAAAAGAATAAAAATATAAAACTACGAATAGACAAAAAAAATACTACCTTTTTTTACAAATTTGAAATATTATAAAATATTTTTTTATTATAAATATGGATTCATTTCTTAAGCAAAAAATTATTCATGCGAACGAAATCGTGGAACTATTATCCGACGCTAAAATGTCCAAGAAAGGACATAAATCTACTGAGCAACCGGCATTTACTAGAGGGGAGTTTAGTGATTTCAAAGCAGGACATGACACTTTACCAGAAATACCTGATTCATTAAATAGGCATTTTAAGTTGTTATATGAAATTGTGGGCGATCCTGAAATAGAAATATATATAAATGATTGGACTATAATGTCATTGAATGAAGCATTAGAAAAATATGAATATTATAAGAATGATGGACAGTCGAGCATATTTGATATTGCTTATACTTATGCAGGTATGGGTCATATAGATGTATTGTCTTGTAATCTGTATAATCATTTACTATTTATGAGAAGAGACGGTGGATCAAATGGATGGGATAGAGAATATAATTATCTACAAGCGAAGAATTTTAATTATAGAAATTATGAATATTTCTATTTTAATAGTTGGAAAAATAAATTGTAATATATAATATATAATATAATGATAGTATTTGGTAATAAAGTATCTGGACAAGATGCTGTAAAAGGGTTAATGTATATTAAGAAACCTTTATATTCAAGATACGGAATGTTATTTGATATGGGACCTAGTAAGATAAATTCAATGTGGATGAAAAATACATATATCCCATTAGATATAATTTTTTTAGATGAAAATATGAATATAATAGGATATAAAGAAAATAATATACCACATTCATTAAAACAGATAAAAATAAACAAAGTTTCTAGATATGTGTTGGAAATGAATTCTGGTTCAGTTGAAGGTAATAATTTAAATATAAATGATAAAATATATTTTATAAATATTAAATGGATAATAATATTTCTGTTAATATTTTCAATATTTTTTTATTATAAATATATATAAATGAGCACATCGACAAAAGCAAAAACAGCGGAGGAAAAAGAGAAAGAGAAAAAAAAGGTTCTACAAGATAGCATGTGGACATTAGAACAAGAAGAATTATTAGCAGAATGGGCAGAAAAAGCATCGTGTTATAGGTGGTTACACCATCATTCTGAAAAAAGGTATAGATGTAGGAATTTTGGTTTTACGATACCTGTAATCATTTTATCGACCTTGACTGGGACTGCTAATTTTGCTATGGATTCATTTGTTCCCCAAGAACAAAAGAAGATGGCTATGGGTATAGTAGGTGGATTTAATATTCTTGCTGGTATAATGTCCACGTTGCAAAATTTCCTAAGATATGCTGAGTTAATGGAAGGGCACAGATCTTCTAGTGTATCTTGGTCTAAATTTAGTAGAAATATTGCTGTGGAATTGGCATTAGATGAGAAAAGAAGAAAACCCGCAGGAGATTTTTTAAAAATATGCAGAGCAGAATTTGATAGGTTAATCGAGCAATCCCCTTCTATTGATGATAAAATTATAATTTCTTTTGATAATGTGTTTAAAGAAAATGATATAATAAGACCAGAAGTATGTAATGGTTTAAAGAAATGTAAAATATACAAACCTTCTAAAGAAGATAAGCTGACGGATATTTTAGCGACGGCGGGTGGAAAACTATTGGCGAAAAAAGATAACTTAAAAACGGCCAAATCATGGAAGAGATTGGAAATAAAACAAAAAACCACTGAGAATATCCCAACCCCTGTATTAAAGTTGAATACTGAGACTAATGATAAACCGGAAGTTGCGACTCCCGAATTACCTAAAATTAACGAAACGGAGGAGAGAAAAGAAGTTCAACTAAATTTAGAAGCATTCATAAATGATATTGAAGATATTGAAAAAGGTGATTCTGTGCCTGGACCATAGACCGATTGGGTTTAAGTATTAAAAAAAAAATAATAATAATAATAATATGGATTTAAATGGTAGCAATTTTAATATATATACAGATGGTGCTTGTACTAATAATGGAAGGAAAGGAGCAAAGTGTTCTATAGGTATCCATTTTCCTGAAAATAATGAAATAAAATTAGAAGACATTAGTAGAGTTTTAAAAGTGCCAAAACCTACTAATAATGTTGCAGAACTAACGGCAATATTAGAATCTATGAAAAAGGTAAAAGGTATCGTATATACTCCTATTTGTATTTATACTGATTCAGAATATTCTTTAAATGTATTAACTAAATGGTATCCCAAATGGACTGAGAAGGATAAGAAGAGAAAAAAGAATGTGCTGTTAATAAAAGAAACATATGATTTATATGTACAATTACCTGTTTATTTATTTCATATAAAAGCACATACTAACTTAAAAGATGAACATTCTATTGGGAATGCAATTGCAGATAAATTGGCAACGGATGCGTTACAAAATAAATTTGAAATTGGTGGAGGTAATATTTTAAAATACTTCGAATAATGGAACATCTTAAAAGTGAACAACTAATCCTTCTCCAGCAAAATCTCACTTATGAAACATATGAACAATTTGTAAATATGTTTGATAAGGATGAAAAAATCCCAGAGGATCGCGAAGAAAGAAATAATTTCATTATAGAAACTATGAAAACTCACGAATTCTGGGGTGAGATATATGGTTGGGGAAACAAAAGAGTATATAAACGTATTTCCAAGTACGACAACTCCGATCTGAGATGCATTGGTCCATATGGAATATTTGCTTATAGTATAGGAAAAACTAAATCAGAATTAATTAAATTCCTAGACGGATTTAGAGACTTAGTATCATCTAATACTTTGAAAATTCCTACTGATTGTTTACCAGTTGAAGAGACATTTCAAGTCCCTATGTTTGAACGGTGGAAGAATGATTCAATGTGTCAATAATCATAATTAATCAAACAATCTATTAATAATATTTTTTTTCTAATATAATTATATATATATATAATGGTAAAAGGATATAATCCAGTTTCAATGAGTGAAAAAGAAGATTTAGATGATTGGTTATCTGAATCGGAAGATAATATAGTAATATTTACTGAATCAGAAAAGACTTTGTGTTTAAAAAAGAGTTATTTTTTAAATCCTCACGCTAATGATATATATAAGGCTTGTATTATTGAAAATCATGCATTAATGGTTAAACCTACATATTCATCTAAAAAAAACTATAGAAATATCGGTTTTTATTTGGGAAAGTATCAGATGATAGATAATAAGTCATTCATAGAGACTTTAAAAACAGGTAGAGTATTTAATTTAGAAAAATCCGGATTGGAAGCGGGTCATCCAGGATTACCAAAAGGAATGTTGAGTGCTAACTTTATAAGTCAAGAATTATTGGAATTATCACAAATAGGTCTAGCTAAATTAACCGGGAAATTGACCAAGACCAAGATAATGACAACCTATCCTAGCAAACACCCTACACCTGGGGAGACATTTATAGTTTTCGGCAAAAATATTAAGGGTGAATCAAAAAAGTATACTAACGTCAAGTTCCCTGTAGTACATGACGTCCAACTAGGGAAGAAGATCGCAATGGAGGTATATGATAATAGTAATAGTGGTGATACTAATATACCTCATAAGGAAGATGTATATTTTAACGAATTAGTTTCAAGTGCGTTACTTGATTATAGTGATATCTGGTACAAAGGCATGAATGGTTATTTGAGGAACGGATCTAAATTTTTCGATTCAGTAGTATTTCCGCTGTATTGTAAAGGATGGCAAGGTGAACAAGCATCATTATATGAACAACCACCTGACATATTGTTTCCAGGACTAACTAAGGAAGATTTATTTGACCTGATTGTCAAAAAGTATAATCCTACAAAATCTCATAAAGAAGAACTTGCCCTTGCTACAAAAAAGGAACTCATAAATGTACATTTTGGATTTATTATGACGGAAAAACCAGAATTAGGTACATGTATTACAAATATTAAAGACAGAATTAATAGAGTGGATAAATGTTTTTTAGAGTTTGCACCCCGATCACAGGGTAACAAAATGGTTTTATACAGAGGTATGACACAGCAATACCACGGTATAAGTAAAATTGGTGATGAAACATTAATATCATCATATATGTCCCTGACTTCTGCCAAAAAGGTTATGTATGAAACAGGGTTTTGGGATGAAGTCAAAAATTGTTGTTTCTTTGTTTTCACACTTGATAAAGGTATCCCGTATATTAATATGGTGAATAATAATATGTACGCTTATGAAAAAGAAATCCTATTACCTAGAAATCTAAAGATTAAATTAACATCTATCGAAGATAGTACCCAAATTATTAATAAGCCTCATAAAATTTTCCATATGCAAGTCAGTCTTCAAACACCTGATCAGTTTAAAATAGATACTGGATGCAGAGTATATGATATAGTAAAAATAAGTAAAAATAAAGATATGAAACCACCTAAAATATCAGTCCCCTCCCCTCCTAAAAAATCAGATAAATCTTTAGCAATTACTACACCAATAATGAATATAAATTCAGAATTAGATCCAGTTATTCATAAGACTAAATTACCGCGTTGTCCAAAAGGTTCGTTGCGTAATAAAAAAACAGGTCTATGTGAATCTAAAACCAGTAAAAAACCTCCGACACCTCCACCTAAAGTGAGTAGTTCCTCATCCATAGACATTTTTAGCAGTACCCCCAAGGTAATTAAAATAAAAAGTAAAAAGACTTTAAAAGTAGATACTGTAAAAGATGTTAAGGTTGTAAAAGATGTTAAGGTTGTTAAAGATGTTAAAGTTGTAAAAGATGTTAAGGATGTAAAAAATATGATTAAACTGGCAGTCAAAGCAAATAAAAAGGTAAGTTTTGTCCAAGATAATCCAAAAAGGAAAAACACTAAATCATTTATTAGATATTCTGAGTATAAGAAGTCTAAAAATATGGGGGAAATATCAAAATATGGAGGGAATATAGGTGATATAGTAAATGATTATAATAAAGGATATCTAAAAATATTAGATAAATCGAAAACATTAAGTAAAAATTCCGGAGTTCAGTTATTAAAGTCCGCCCCGAAAAGTCCTCCAAAAACAATTAAAAAAAAAAATAAGAAAAAAACTTCGTCCTCTGTAAAATCAATCAGATTAAATGATGCTCTAGATAATTTAATAACTATTAATGGACACGGCGGGTTTAATACACAAAAAATTGAAGTGCCTGAATGGTGTCAATTAATGATCCCGCATGCTGGTGGATTAGAGGCAGATTATACTACACCGGATGCTAACAAAGATAAATTATATGAAGAAGATTTATATAAAAATAAATATTTCAACTATAAGGAAGGATGGAAATTATATCTGCCAGGAGATATGATTAATAACTTAAGAGTGAGTACATTTAGCGATGGAGCAACATGTAATACTATAAATAATCTTCATACTTTACAGAAATCATTATCAATTAAGTGTAAAACAGGTAGTACATTTGATAAGATTTGTCCATTATATTGTACGAAAAAAACAGCACCGGGTACTCCTGGATTTGATTATATTAAATATAAGGGAAAAAAGAAGATAAAAATTAAGGCGTGCGCCCCATATAAATTAAGTGACTTGTTTAATGAATTAAAAGATAAATTAAATAAACTATCCGAGGATGAAAAGAAATCCATATCACCACAAAAAGACCAACCTATTTTATTAATACCATTTACGTGTAATGCTAAACAGGGTTCGCGGTTAAATAGATTTGATAATGATGATAATAAAGAACATCTCACAAGTATATATCATAAATTATATGATGAGAGGATATAATTGATTACCATATATAATATAAAGGATTTCCTGGAGAATATCCTAATTTTTCTTTTAATGTTTGTGTAAAACTAAATGTGCCATTTACACAAATATTTCCCCACATATCTCTAGTATGATTTTCTTTCAGGAAATATTGATCATTGGAGTACAAATATATTATGATAATTATTATACATAAGCATATGGTAATTTCGGATTTTCGCATTTAATTTATATGGAAATTTAATAAATTTAATCAAATTTAAGTGACCATATCTGCTTTGATAGATGGATAATGATTATAATTTTCTAATATAAAATCCTCCTCATTAATATTATTAATATCTGTAATTTTGTTGGTGAGTTTTAATTCAGGAAAAGTGTTAGGAATGCGGTGTATTTGTTCGCCGATTGCGTCTATATGATTTATATAAATATGAGCGTCTCCTAAAACGTGGTGGAAATATCTGGGAGTATATCCTGTAATAGAACCGATAATATGTAATAATATAGAATAACTAGCAATATTAAATGGAACACCCAAGAACATATCACCTGATCTTTGATATAGTTGAGCATCTAAGAATTCATTATCTATACTAAATTGTATCATAACATGACAAGGAGGTAATGCCATTTTATCTAAATCACACGGATTCCATGCTGATAAGATAATTCTTCTACTGGTAGGGTCATTATTGATTAAATCAATAACATTTTGTAATTGGTCGATGCCTTCTTCTTGTAAATATGTTTTAGCAGTATCCGAATAGTCCGCGCCAAATCTTCTCCATTGAAATCCATATACAGGTCCTAGTTCACCCTCTTCATAATTCAATCCTCTGGATTCAAGAAATTCTTTAGATGCATTGGCATCCCAAATATGGACATTTTTATCATTCAAATCTTTATTTGAAGTAGAACCTTTAACAAACCATAATAATTCTCTTAAAATAGTTTTGAATGGCATTCGTTTAGTAGTCAGTAATGGAAAACCTTCTCTCAAATCGAAAGTCATTTTTTCGCCAAATGAAGAAATAACTGTAGAATTTCGAGATGGTTTAATATTATTTTTATATAAAATATTTTTCATTAAATCAAGATATTGTTTTTCTTGTTCATTTATATATTTGATATTTTGGTAAACATTATAAGTCACTCCGTGTAGTGTTTCTCCGTTACAAATTACTGTGACTTTATCACTATCTTTATATTTTTTATTCATCAGTTGAAATTCATTATAAATTTCCATCCTGAAATCTAATTCGGGATACATATATTTAGTATCTATTAGATTAGTATAGTGTGTATGTTCTGATTTAATAATATTATAAGTTACAACTGTTTCATATACTTTATTAATCATATATAAATAATTACTGTGAATATGATTATAAAGTTGTCCTCCGCCTATAATAAATTTATCACCTAATAGGTTCCCATTTAGTTCTTCTTGTTCTAAATATTTATAACAGAACTTAAAATCATTAAATACTTTAATATTTGGATCTTCAAATTTCATTTCATTAAAATGGTTTTTGGTGATAATAATATTAATTCTATTTTGTAATGGTTTATATTTATCAGGAATAGATTCCCACGTATTATATCCCATAATAACAATATTTTTATGATTTTTAGTATATTCTTGTGATGTAATTTGTTTAAAATATTTTATATCTTCAGGTATTTTAAATAATAGATTATTATCATATCCAATAATGTTTTGATTATTTTTACAATAAATTAGGTTTAGTTTCATTTTATTATATTTTATTATTATTTTTTTATATATTAGTCAAATTTATATATAATTATATTATATATGAAACCTGATAAATTAGTATGTATGAGTAAAACCGTATTTTATTTTGGTTGTATAATATTATTTTTAATAGTTTATTTAATTATTGATAAATTAAATAAAAATGATGGAGAATGTGTATGTCCCATTTTAGAAAAAGAAGATAAAGTAGTAGTAATTGATAGACCTACACAAATAATAGATAGGGGAGAATCTATACAATATAATAGAGGTCCCGAAAGAGAATATAATGGTGGTAGAGGACTACCTATAAATATTAGAACTCGTGGGGAGCCAAATGAATATCAAAACATAGGTACATTGACAAATGCGAGTGAGTCCAATGGTGTAAAACCATTATATGGTAGGAGAACTTATAGTGGATCGAATGAATGGAATTATTATACATTATTAAATAATCATATTCAAGTAAAACAATCAATAGAAATAAATCAAAAAAATTGTTTAGAGGAGAGAGGTTGTCGTGAATTAATGGATGGCGGAACAGTAAATATAAATAATGTACCATATATTGTGGAATTATATCCATATTCAGATTTTAGATATATACCATATTAATCTTCTTTTGAAGAGTCTTCATCTAAAGAAGATTCACCGTTGCTACTTGATTCACAACTGACATCATCGTCATTATCGTCACTATAATACATGTGAGGAAGACCTTTCACAACTATTTTCATAAGATCTTCCCATTGTTCATTAAAAGTATGCATAATATCTGAGATATTATCATAAAATTTATTACAAATTTTATTATTATATTTTTCTGTGATTAAATCTAATTTAATAGAAATATCATCCATAATTTCTTCTATTTCAGGGTCATCTTCAATTAATTTTATAAAGTTTTTATTATTAAATAGGTTATCTATTGAATAATTTAAGATTCTAATATAATTTTTATTTAGGGCGGGAGAGTTAAACAATTGATGGAATGTGAAATACAAAGAAAAAGATGGATTTACATTAACATATGCTGTAGTATTATCATTATTGATTGTAATAGATTTATTATTAAATATTAAATCAGTATCTTCATTAACATTTATTAAATTATTTATATTGTCAATCGCTAGTTGTTCCATTTATATATATAATTAGTTATATTATTATTTTTTTAAATCATTTAATTAAAGAGTGGATACATATCTAACAGTATAAAAGAAAAATATAGCAAATATTAGAGAATGAATGATAGTTAATACAGTATCGCCCAATTGAATTCCGGTCAATTCAAATGCTTTATCTACAAGGTTAAATACAATCGGATGAGCAAAGAGTAAAAAGTAGATGGCGGCGATCAGTGATATTTGAAAAGCATTTTCGGTCATTTTTTTATTTAAAAGGTGATTGGGCATTTTATATATTATATTATAAAAAAATAAAAAATAATTTATTAAGTTCCCAGTTATAATTTGCATCTACTTTTTTTTCTTATTATTATTTATTTATTTCTTGATCTACTTTTGTTTCTTCATCTTTAATATACAATTCCTTTTTGATATAAATATTGTTAAATATTAAATATCCGGGGACAATTCTTTTAGGTCTATTCAATAGCATAAAATAATCTAAATTGTAGTTAGGAATAAATTTCATAGATTCTTGCGTCAAATTAGAAATAATGATATCCATTCTACCAATCAAATCCAAATCGCTGATAATTTTATTAAAATTGCGGGTATTTTTATTATATTCTAAATAATGTATATCATTAATTAATAATTCTTTAGTTAGGATATTCTCCGAATTAATTGAAGCGATCGTAATTTGTTTTTTATATAATAAATCATTTAGTTCTACTTGAGAATCATATAATTTATTATTAATATTAAAAACAATATCTGGGATTTCAATATGTTTATAATTATTATGTGTGGCCGAATTAGATTCTATATTATATTTATTAAAATTATGATTTGTTAGTAACTGAATAATACTTTCTTTATAATATTTTCTGGCGGCACCATTACCATAATAGAATTGATCAGCTTCATTATACATTTCGTCCCATTTAAAACCTTTTCTAGACCAAAATTCTTTGGTATGGAATAAACATGATTCTGATTTATATCCATTTAATTTACCAAATTTTCTATTTTTAATATTATATGTAATCATATAATCAGAATATAAACATTCAATTCGTTTTTTCTTTATAATATTGATTTTCTTTGTAATATCATTTTCAAGATAAATGCAATCAAAATTTAAATGTAGAATGTATGGATTGGAAGATAACCCAATGGCATAATCTCTTTTGAATCCACTAGGCAAACGTAGTAAATTTAGATGATATTCATATTCTCCACGTTTTTGATCATTTTCAAAAGTAACATCATTTTTATGCATGTCGAACTTTTTAAAGCATTTTTCTAAATGTTCTTTAATTTCATCAGGTTTAAAATGGATATACAATACATTTTCATCCATAGGGAATAAATCACCATTATATTTTTTAGAATCATCAACAATAATCCATTCAATTAATTCTTTAGGATATTTTATATTGTTAAAATTATACAAAAGTAAATCCTTAAAATTAATAAAATCATTAAATAATGTTATTACAGATATCTTTTCCATTATTTATTTATAGATATTTATAAATCTTTAAATAAACTAATATAATATTATCATTTTTTTTTTTTCTTATCTTCTATTCCATATAAATATTCTGGATCAATTACATCAGGACAATTCAATATTTTCTCTCTTAAATAGCATACAAACGATAATCTAGTATATAATTCATAAATACCAACAGTACCCACAGCAGGATTATCTTTATAAACTTTGGGTAATGATTTATTGAATTCTTTATCTTCTTCGGATTCAGTTATAGGTGTGTTCGAATGCCACTGATGTACATCCATAACTACAAAATCATTGTTTCTCAGGTTTATACCAATACCGAATTGTGGAAATACTGTATATCCACCTTGATATTTACCTCTTTCAATAACTGTAAGGTTACCAAATCCACCTCTAAAATCATTGGCGTCTCTATGCAATGCCGTTCTGAAATTTCGATTAATAGTTACAGTTGAAAATGAGGTATCGCTAATTTTTAAATGAGGTTTTTGAGAGGCGCGTTCGTGTTGACGTTGGTGGGCGCCTGGGACTAACATTTTATATAATTTATCAATTTTTTCTATAAAAGGAAATCCATTTTTATAATCTGAAAAATTATGTTTAGAGAAATATGTTAATCGGCATGGTGTTTTAGACATTTTTTTATCTTCATCAAAATATCCGATAGCTGATGATGCGACCTGATTATTTACACGCATTTTAGAAACACCTCCTTCTTTTTTAATAATACTAATTATAATATCATGTCTAGATAATTCTTCCGTAGCAATATTATATTCTGAGCATTTTTTAGTCAAGTCTTCTAAAGGTAATTCATCATATTCTTCTTTAAGAATTAAACCTGCAGGACTTAAATAACTTGTCATCCATTTATTATCATTCACAATAACTCTTTTAGACCAATATTGCCCAGATTTATCAATGGGTCCAGCAGATGCCCCGCGACCTCTACTAGGTTTCGATAAATTTTTATAAGAATTCCAACCTATCTGTAATTCATCATCAGTTATAACATTTTTTCTAAATTTTAATAATAATGTTTCTTCATTATCATTATTTAAATAATAAACATCCGTATCTGATTGTATAATAGGTTGTTTTATATAACTTTCATCAATCCAATTGCCTTCTAAAGTTTTGATGTGGTCATCTGTATATAATTTATTTACAACCAGTTTTGTTACCATGATATATATTAAAAAGAAAAAAAACAAAAAATAGAACGATAAGAATTATAACAATTATTAAAACATTATTTATAGTGTTAGATGGATTATATATATCTTGATATTTATTATAAACATCACTATATGACCATACATATTTATTATTTTCTAAATTTACATCATTATGAATATCAATTAACCATTTCACTAAATCATCTTTAGAATTAAGATTATCTTTTAAGTCTTTTGAATTTTTACGATAATGTTTTTTACATTTTTCACATGGTAATACATGTTTTAATGAATCAAAAAATGTAAAAAAATTTACTTTATCTTGTTCGCTAGGGTTCTCTGGGTAATTGAAAGTAATTGTATGTAAAAATAACCATGCATCTGGTCCCCATATTTTATTATTGTCCATTTATATATATAATTATAAAATTATAAAATTATTGCGTATAACTATTGAAATAAATTTTTAGTAATATTAATATGGGTGAAAATTTTATTTCAAAAATGAATACAGATTTTATTTATGATAAAATGTCTGACATATTAATGAATGAACATTCTGTAAATATAAAATTGAATGATAAATATAAAAAATTGTATGAAGGTAATATTACTCATGTATATGAAAATAATATTAATGGTACATATTCATTAGAAGAACTAAATAATATATTATTAAAAGATAGTATTGAATTATTATCTGATAAATTAAAAGGAATTGAACAAGATAATAAAACGAAAACATCTGCAAATATAAATGATCTATTAGAACAATATAATAAAGATAGATCAAATGATATTAATATGTTAAAGCAAAAAAAAGTAAATGCGAAAACAAATAATAGTAATAATAGTAATTTATTAAATGATAATGAAGAAACAATATTAAATGATAATAGTAATTTATTAAATGATAATAGTGATTTATTAAATGATAATAGTAATTTATTAAATGATAATAGTGTTGCCGCCCGTAACCGACCAAGGACCCCTATAACTGTACACAAAACTACAAATCCTAAAGGTGCAAAACAAAAAAAAATCATAAAAATATCATCATTAGATAGATTAAATAATAATTCTTCAAGATATAATTATAAAATTGATTTAAAATATAATGATATAATTTTCAACAATAATAATTTAGATAAATTAATATTACCAATAGAAGATAATTATATATTCTCATCGCCAATTATTAATATGAAAATTAATGAATTAAATGTATCATTAAAATTAGATGAAACTATAGAAAATAATACTAGAAAGTATGGAGTGTATTATCCTATAGATAATAATATTAAAATAAATTTTAATAATAATATTAATATAAATATAACTGATATATCAGAAACTGTCCATAGTATTATTGATATATTAAATATAAATAAAATAATTATTAATGACGATTATATTGTATTACATAATAAATATATTATAACTGAATATTTAATAAATGATTATATTAAATTAACTGATTTTGAAAATAATATTATAGATATGAGGAGTGTATTAAGTTATCCGCTAAAAATACATGATATAGATGTAAACAAATTAATCATAAAGAAAAGTAATAATATGAAAAATATGGATTTAGATATTGATATGAAATTTATAAATTTAAGTAATCAAAATTTTATATTTTTTAAATAAATTAATTTAATTCATAAAAATTTTTATTATAATGTATTATAAAATATTTATCTTCTGTAGTTATACCTGATTCAAGATATTTTTTATAATCATATAATTTATATATGTCTAAAGTATGAATATTTATAGGTATATAAAATAATTTATCATTTATATTGTATTTAATTTTATGTCCTTCTAGATAGTCAAGTATTTTAATAGCATCTAATCGAGGGAATTTTTTTTTGGCAATATCATCATTAATATTACTATCATCTGTTAATTTATATATAGATTGAATAACAGAAAATTTACTAGTAATTTTGTTATTTAAATGATATTTATCATTTTCATATATATAAAATGTGTTTTGATTTATGAAGTAATCACATAATAATTTACCATTTTCTTTAATATATCGAGGATCTTCATCTCTATATCTTGAATTTATCTTATAATATGAATATATATCTTCTTTTTTATTTGTTGCAGATATTACAATTATGTCAGGTTTTATAAAATATGAGAATGTTGATTTTAATTGTATATTATCTATTTGATTTAATTCATCTGTATCCAAACCAGGAAAATATGCTATTTCTGCTTGAAGTTTATCTGAAAATTGTATACATTTACTATTTAGAATAGGGTCATCTGTAGTATGTTTAATACAATCAACTGAGGATTCTTTAATAATATCATTTAATTTTTCATTAATATTATATTTGCGTTCCATAATATCAAATAACATTTGGTCGGTAGTACCTGATTTGGATGATGTTTTTACATTTATAATATTTTGAATCATTACATATAATTTTTCATTATTACTTAATAAATATTGTTCAAAATTATCTTCAACATATTCAGTATCTCTCGAAACAAACCAATCCAATTCCTTTATTGATTTAAATATTTCTTTAGTATTATTTCCTTCAGGAAACATGGACAAATATAAATATTGTTCTACATTTTGTTGGTCTTTAGGTAACCAAGGATTATTTGAATCTGGACCAATATGTGAATTTCTTCTAATAGCTCTTCCTAATACTTGATCTACCCGAACATTATTCCAAAATGGTTCTAATATATGTACTTGTCTTACACAAGTTAATGAAATGCCTTCGGCACCAGATTGAGATATAATCATTACTTGAATATATTCTCCATTAATATTTTCAATATTATTATATGATTCTTTATTCATTTGTTTAGTAATATCATCTTCATCCCCTGTGATAAATGTAAACCTTTTCTTTTTATCATTAGTTTTGATTAAGTCTTCTATATTATTAGTTGTATGATCGAATTTCTCATACCCATTAGATATTAATACTTGTTCAAATCCCCCAGAACCACCCTCACTTTTATAGACACTATATAATAATATTTTTCCAGTTGGTTTGTCAACATTAATAAATCTGCTCATATTTTTCATAATTGCGAACATTTTAGGGGAATATAACTGTAAATTTTCATTAAAATTATTAGATTCATGCATTAATTTATATTTAGTTTCTTCGTCACCCGGTTCATTATAAGCGATATTACATATTTGTCTAGTGCCTCCAAAAAAATGGAAATATCCATCATCGTATATGTTTTTTTTTCGGGCTTGTTTTATATCTTGTTCTACTTGTTTATTATGTTGTACTTCATATTGTATAAATTGTTCATATGACATATGGCATGGTACTAAATTTATTTTTTTAGTAATAGAATAATCATCATATTGATCAATATTTATAAAAGGTTGAACAATTTCAGGCATATAAGATATTGAAGACCTATCAATAGGATAATATGAAGTTAATCCCATTAACATTCTTCTCAAATGCACTTGTTTTCTGGGTGGAATATTATCTTGTTCATCAAAGAAATAATTAATAAATTCATTATTATCAGTTAAATCTATTATATTATTATTATCATCATATATTTCAAATAATTTATGATTTTTATTAAATATTACTTTAGTATCTTCATCAAATACTTTTTGAAAATTACCTTGAATAATATTATCTCCTTCTTTTTTTTTCAAAATTATTTGTAATTCTTTCTGGGTTGGGGAAATAGATTTTGGATCTGTGAATTTATGTAAACCAGAATATACTTGATTTATAAACTCTTCAAAAGTGTAATCCCCATATTTAATTGTTTTAATTACATCATCGTCATCATCGTCTTTTATAGTTGAAAAATTTGTATTTGTTTTAATAATTGATACAATTATTTTACCTTTATATTTTTTAACATTTAATTGTTCTATACAAGATATTTTACCATAAAATATTTCTTTAAGTTTAGTTGATATTTCATCAACATCTCCATTCATATTGATTACAAAATCATAAACATGAATTTTACCTTTCAACATATTAAATAGATAAGCTATTTCAGAAGGTTTATTAATAATAGGTGTGCCTGATAAAAATATTAATTTACTATCTACACTATTAATAATCCATTCATAAAATAATAAAGAAGGACCTCTTTTACCTGATATTTGACTAATTAAATTATGGACTTCGTCTATGACTATTACTTCATTATAAAATGGAGATAAAATATTTTTTTTTTTATTCTCATTATATTTTTCAATTAATTTGTCCATAATTACTTGTCTATCTGATTGGTTTTGTTCATCATCTTCTAATAGTATTTTAGCATCATCATCCATAGGCATTTCTAAATTACTTAATTGTTTTTTAGTAATTTTAGGTAATGCATTACTATGTATAAAATTATATTTATTTAATATAAATTCATTAATTTGTTGCTCTAATTGAATTAAATTAACATCTGATAATTTAATAACAGAAATCCACCCGAGATCCTGTGATTTAATCATATCATTTTCAATTAATTCACCAGTAGTAGTATATATATCTTTAGTATCATCATAATAGTCTGAAATTTTAATAAAAATACCATTTTCTATTTCAGAAATTTTGTCTGGATAATTTTTTTTAACTTGTTTTTTAGTAGATTTTATAGCATTTTTAAAAAAATTTGGATTTAAATCATATTTTTCTAATTTTTGTAATAAATCTTTATTCTCTAGTTCTTCATTTTTATGTAATTGCCAATTATTTGAATTTATATCATATTCATCATTTGTGAATTTTTTATCTTTAATTTCACTAATAAAATTTTCTTTCAATGATTTTGGTAAAAATGTATTAATTCTTCTAGTTGATAAACCTTCGGTAGTTATAATAGCAGTGGCTGTTTTACCCGTACCTAATCCATGATATACTAATAGTCCCCTGAAAGGTGTTTCCATTGATAAATAACCTTTAACAAATTTCTGATAACTTTTGTACATATCATTATCAATATTTGACATTAATTTATCATAGAATTCGTTATTAACCCATTCTACGTATGCTTTTCTTTGAGATAAAATATATTTATATTTTTCTTGAGAGGATTGTTCTTTAGGTTTTTCTTCAACAGGACCCTTTGAAACTATTTTGTCTTTTTCGGGACAAACCTTATAAATTAATATCATTTTTTTATACCGTTTAACTCCATATAGTTTTAGATCGACTTTTAAATTTACAGGTAATTTTACGAAAACATATTTATATAATTCACATACTTCATCTATAACTTCAAATATAGTTTTATCTCCTAATAAAGGCATTGCTGGATTATCCTTATCATAGGGTTCACCTTCTTTAGTCCAAGGAGGATCAAAAAATATTATATCATTATTTTTAATTTCTGGTAATATTTCTCCATATCCGCTATTATATATTTTAATAGAACCATTTAATGGAGGTTTATATAAATCTTTAAATTTTCTAGAAACCTTTATATTATGCTCTAATATTTTGAAATTATATTCTTCTAATTCTATAGAAATTACATTAGAAAAATATTTACCAAATGATATTGTATTTCCTCCAATACATGCAGTAGCATCTGTTATCGATAATTTAGATAATTCGTTTAATTTTAGTGATTCCGGATCAACTATACTTAAAATATATTCAGACATGTCATCGGCAATAGTAAATTCAGTAGTACTAAATGAAGATATTACATTGAATTGTAATAAATTTTTTATTTTTTTATCCAAACTTTTAAATTGTATTTTAGTTAAAGCATTAATTTTTGATAATTGATTCAACATTTCATCATCTCCTTTAGTTTTATTTTTTTTTTTGAAAATATCTATTTCTTTTGATAATGTTTCAATTGTATATGGTTTTTTCAAGTCATATTTCTCTTTTGGTTTCTCTTTTGGTTTCTCTTTAGGTTTAACTTTAGGTTTAACTTTAGGTTTTTCTTCATCTGCAGATTCCAAATGACCGACATGCTTACTGGGTGGAAACATTTTATTCACTTCATCTTGTTTTTTTTTATCCGACCACGGATGATCAGGATAAATAAATTTCCACCCCGGTGAATTTTTTAGCTTGTCGAGAAAACTTTTAAAACGTCTTATTAATTTAGGGTCAATATTTTCATCTTTAATTTTAGTTAAATCTAAGTTTTTAATATCTCCATCAAAAAATTTCAATAGTATAGTATATTCATCTTCTGTCAGAGTCGTTTTAGGCATAATTATATATATAATATATATTATATAATTTATGTTAGAACATTAAAATGTATTAAACCATTTTTAGAAGAATCTTGTTCTGCTTCTTTTTTAGAGGCACCTATACCTTTGGATATATTTTCACCTTTAAATATCATAATACAATTATAATATTTCCCATCATCTTCTATATTTACTTTAAATTTAGGATTTTCTTTATAATTATGTTGTAAATATTTTATAATTTGATCCTTATAATTATTGTTTTTAATAATGATATCTGTAAAATCTATATATTTTTCAATAATGATTATTAATATATTTTTAATAGTTTCATAATCGCTATCTAGGTATATGGCACCTATAAATGATTCAAAAACATTATTCAATATTTTCTTAGTAGATCTACCATCACAATTATCTTCTATATGTTTGGATATAATTAAGTGTTTACCGAATCCTAATTTATTAGATAAATATGCATTCGAATCACCACATACAAGGCGATTTTTTAAATAAGTTAAAAATCCTTCATCTTGATTATATATTTGATAGAATCGTTCATATAAATATGAGACGACAACGCTTCCTAGAATAGAATCACCTAAAAATTCCATAGTTTCATAAGATATTTCTTGCAACTCCAATGAATTATCTATATTGTTGAAAAGAGGACGTCCTTCTTTATCTTTATATAATTCTTTACAATAAGATGTATGAATAAAAGACCTTTGATATAAAAGAATATTATTTATTTTAAAATCATTAATATTTAGTGTTTCCATAATATTAATGATATCATTTTCAGTGACAAGTTTATTATTTTGATTATAAGGATTTGTTTTTTCCATTTATATAATTATTATAAATATCTTTATATAATTAATCAAATTTAAATCGAATTTACAGATGCATAACAATCTTCACCTGATTCTAACGGACGACGTCCAAGGTCCGGACCAATAGTAGTGTTCTGCCATGGACTGACATTAACTTGAGGGTTTGCTGGTTCTGACCTTAATTGCTGGTTAGAATTTCGGAGACTTTGTCCTACAGTATTAACCCCTACTTGGTATCCGGCTTCTAAAAAGTTTACACCCTTTAGTATGCCTTCAGATACTGGGTTTTTTTTGTCAAAATCATTAATATCATTTTTTTGATCTTGAGGTAATAAGTCATCGGGTTTGAGACTATTTTGCGGGTAGCAACTTCTAGTAGGGGTTTTGATACCACTTACAGAAGCAAATTGTTCATTATCACCTTGAGGTAATGAAGCCATTACTTTAGTAACATTATTGTTTTGAGGGGGTGATGCGTTTTTACCGGAACCGGGATTTTTACTCGATCCAGCATTTTTACTTGTACCATTATTATTGACTGGGGGACTGTTGCCGCCATTATTTTGACCCTCGAAAAGGGATATTATACTACTGGGTTTGAATAACAATAATACTACTAAGGCAAAAATCAAAACACAACCACCAAGATTACATAATTTTTCTACAGACAAGTTCATTTTTATATATTATATAACATAAAAAAAATGAATAAAATAATTAATTAATTTTCCAAATTTTCTAATTCTTCTTTTAATTTATTAATTTTCTCTAATTTTTCAGATTTTATTTTCTCTAATTTTACTTTATCTAATTTTTCTCGATCTAAGATTTCTTGGAGTTCGACACTAAACATATTTTCATCAATAACATTATCTTCTTGATCATCAATAATTGCATAATCATTTAAAATATTAAATTGATTTGTATCTATTTCTTTTATTTGATTAATATAACAATCTAAATAAAAGTTTTCCTTTAATATCCTCAATCCTTTGAAATGTAAAATTAAAATTATATTTTTTCCATTTAAATCTTCTATATCTATAATATCTTTATCTTTATTATAAATATTACATTGAACTTTATTGTTTACGACTGGGATTTTAAAACGGGTATTGTAAATGACTCCATTATCGTCAGATTCTATAATTCTTTCTTTATACATATTATCAATAGCTTCATATGGGATATCTTTTTTAAACCATTCCTCACTATTGTGAAATGTTGATTCTACACAATTGGTGTCCATTTCTAATAAAAAATCAATAAATTGTTTGTTATCACATGAAACATCTATATAATTATTATCTTCTTCACCATTAGATAAATTAATATTTAATATTTTAAGTATTGGTGTTTGTACATATACTAAATCATCTTCATTATATAAATTACAAATATAACAATTACCTAATTTTTCTGGACTAGTAAATGTTAAATCATCAGTTATAATATCTTTAAAAGAATATGCGGACATTTATAAAAAAAAATAAAAAAAAAAACAAACTTAAACTAAATGAATAACTTTAACTTTCCATTTACAAGTAAATACATCATTCCATTTCCATATTTTATCTATATATATATCGCATCTCATTTTTGTAAAATTACAAATGTTTTCTATATTTATTAAACTATAATCATCACTATATATATTCATATCATACCTATTATTTACAAATGGTACTTTAACAGATAAATTAGGATCATATTTTTTTTGTTTATCATATCTAATTTGATTTATATATTTATCATAATTACCTTCATCAATTCCTAAATGTTTCATATTATTTACTTCTACATTTTCTATAAAATCAAAGAAACTTTTCATTTCACTATCTGACTCTAAATTTGTGAATTGTAATGACATTTGTTTAGTTTTTTTATCTAAACCAAATAAACAAACCATAATAGGTGTTGTTACATAAATTAATGGATTTTGATTATAATATAATGATACATAACCTATATTTTTAATATTAACCGCATCTTCTTTAGATTTATCTAAAACATATTCTATATCTTTTTTTTTCACAGAACAATCTTTAATTAAATATTTAGTATATTTAATATCTATGACTTTATATAAATCATGTGTGATATTTTTTAATTTACTCATAATTATATATTAGTATTTATTTATCTTTAATTATTTATCTTTAATTAATTATACTACTGTTGGGATCCGTATGACCCAAACGGCGCCCTCATCGAACTCTGATCGATGGGCAGAATTGTGCCTCCGCCCAGCGCATCTTCGATCTGGTTTTCGGTCATAGTCCCCTCAACAACCTTACATCCACAAACAGATTTAAGCATATTAGATAAAAGCATGCCTAAAAGTAAAAATACTACACACATTACAATTTGTTCAGTTTTCATAGTTTTTATAATATAACATAGATATTTATGAGGTCAATTTAAATAATTAATTATCGATTTGTGTCAACTATTATTTTTCTTTTAGTAGAATTATTCCATAGATTATTACATGACGTATTTGGATCATATGTTAAATTTCCTGTAATTATTGGACAACTTTCTTTAAGTGGTTTATTATTACCAAACATTACACTATAATCTGAGCATGTTTTATAACCAATATCTTTACAATTGGGAGTAGTAGGTTTATACCCAAAACCATATCTTAAACTATTATCTACATTAATATTATTTGTTGACATATTATTTTGTAAATTTGCAGCACCGAATGGATATTCCATAGTATATATATAATATTTATAAAATAATTATAAATTATAAATATATAATGTTTACTAAAGATAGTTTAACCATACAAAAATATTTAGAACAAAGTATAAAAATATCAAAAAATGGATTCAAAGAACTAAAATCATTATATGAATTTTTAAAAAAGGTCAAATATAATTATGAATTAACACAAACTATTAATAATGATAATGCAAATAATAAATATTTTAATAATCCGTATGTATCAAGCGAAATCTTACATTCAATTAAATCTTTGAATAATAATCTAAAATTAGTTTTAAAAATAAATGAGAATTTTTTAACTATAAATATTTATTATAATAAACATAATTTAAAAAAATTTGTATCAAATATAATTATTGTAATTTCATTTATATTTAATTTAATGAATAAAAATACTGGAAATGTCAATATAAATTATTATATAACAGATCATAAAAAAGTAATTGATAAAGATATAAAAGATGGATTAAATTATGGACATATAAATAATGGTTGTTGTAGTACTATGACAAATACAATAGATATATGGAGAATTGAGGAAATAATGAAAGTAACTATACATGAATTATTTCATTTATTTCATTGTGATAAAACAATGAATGATGACTTTAATATACTAAATTTATATCAGAAAAGATATAATATAAATTCTAATAGAGTAAATACATTCGAAGCTTATACAGAAATATGGGCAAACATATTAAATTCCTTTATATTATCAAATAATGAATATAAAAATTTTGTAAAATATATAAATTTAGAAAAAGAATGGTGTAAAATACAAAGTTATAAAATCTTTTATTTAACAAATTTAGGTAAAAATGATGTTATAGATATTAATAAATATACAAATGTATTAGCATATTTTATAATAAGATGTGAAATATTTAATAATTTTAAAGAATTTATTAAATATTTTGGGAATAATATATGTAATGATTCGGACAATTACTTTAAATTTCTACAAAATGTAAATAAATGTCAAGGGGAAAATGATTTTATTAAAAAAATTAGTAAAAAAAATTATATTTATAGAAGTTTAAGAATGAGTTGTTTGGAAATTAAATTATTCTAGTATGTAATACTTATGCATGCTCAAATACACCTTCCTTATTAGGGTAGTGGTGCTTGAGGTGCTTTTGAAGGTTGAAGAAGGTAAGATGATCACCTTTCTTTAGTCTAAGGAGTTTGCTGAGAGTAGTATCTGGCATAAGAATACGTTTGTCTTCCTCTTTCTGGAGACCGTGTTTCTTACAATACTCATTAATCCTAGAGGTTACTTGGGTGCGGGGAATGAGTTCCTCAGGAGCAAGACTTAGGAATTTACGAAGTTCATCGGATACATTAATGGGTTTTTGGAATCCGGTGGGTGGCGCATTAGGGTCGCGTACTTTCTTTACTTTGCGGCGCATTTTCTTATCAGCAACTTTCTTATCACGAGCAACACGTCGCTCAAGTGCCGTTACAGTAGTAGTAAGTGTCTTAACAAGTGCCAGAGCATCTACAAGACTAGACTTAATAGATGTAAACTCATCACCGTAGTTGAAAAGATCAGGTGCTTCCTGAACATTATTACCAGATTCAACAACAGTATCAACTGGAGTTACAACAGTTTCTACAACTGGAACCGGTGCCGGAGCAGGTGCCGGAGTAGATTTTACTACAACTTTCTTTGCAGCGACTTTCTTATTTGAGGTTTGTTTCTTAGTAGGAGGCATATTTATTTTATATCTTATATTAGTTTTTTTTAATTCTATTCAACCGCGCTTTTATTATATTTATACTTATTGTCTTTTTTTTAAGTATCTTTCGTTTATCTTTGTAATTTATATTATAATTAATTAAATTTAATAATTTCAAATTTATTTATTTTATTATAATCATCCAATTATATTAAAAAACAATATGGGAGATATACACCCTCTTCAGATTTGCATGAATTTAAATATTCTTTCCAAGTCAATGGAGGTTTATAAATAAAATATGTATGATATATATCTCTATCTATATAATTCATATAAATCATATATAATATTATAATTATTAATAAATTAATCAAAGCATATTTATGTTTATTTTTAATTAAATAATATGATGAAATTAATGGTATTATATGAGTAATTATTTTGACAGATAAAAATGAATATTCATATCTATACTTTTTTATTAATATATTATTCACTATCAATAGTGTAAAACCACCTAATAATAATATACTTGCATAATATGGATTAATATATTTAATTATATAATTAATATTAAATATGTATCCTAAAAACCACAGATTAAAATAAATAATTATCCAATGACTTATGTATTTTGATATCATTATATATATTAAATAGAATATAATATCCATGGATGTGTTTCGCATACGATATTATTAACCTGCGGACTACCCAGACCCATTAGAAAATATGTATATCCTGTAATTTTATCACAGTCTTCTATGGCTCCACTAAATTTTAAAACATCTGAGACTATAATATCTCTCATTGTATCCCTAGAATTAATGCGCCTGATATCTATAGGTGTCTTATTAAATAATATTCCATTTGGTGGACAAATCTTAATTTTCATACCAGAAGTTAATTGTGCTCTATAATTCCAAATATCTTCTAAAATTCCATATAATTTTTTCAATCTATTTGTACCCAAACATGTAATCCATTCCATATTAAAACTATATCCTAATCTTTCAATATTTGCAGAAAGATCCACCATTTTTTGTTTTAATATATTCTTTTTATCTTGTTTTAATCCTTCCATTTCATCTTTAAAATCTAATTTAATATTCTTTGATTTCATATATTCTTTTAAATTATTACATTTATTAATTATATTATCATGAAATGGAACCATAGTATATGGGTTTGGTTGTTTCAATTCGATTAACTTTATAAATGATCTAATATCGAAAAACCATACAATATTTGTCACATCTTTATATGAAAAGAAATATTTATCATTTATTTCATGTACTGTTTCATATGTAAAAAAATCTTCTTGATTATTACATAAAATTTTATCTACGAATCCAGGACCTCTCAATAAAATATTTAATTTCACATATTTATTTCTATAATATTTTTGTATTTTTATAATTAATTCTTTATTATTTTCATAATAATTTAATTTATCATATTTATTAGATAATATTGTAAATAATATTTCTTTTTTTAAGGTTTTTTTATATTTTTGTCTATCTATAATATTTAATGTTTTAATAATATCATTTTTAAGATAATCAGAAGGTTTATTTGTAAAATTATTAAATATAATTAAATCATTATCTATTAAATGATTTCTTTTATGTTTAGTACAATAATCACCGTATTTACTGTTTCTTCCACATTTGGATTCATCTTCATTAATAAATTCACACATTCTATATATTGTATTGTTAAAAAATATTTAAATATTAACAATATGAATATGAATATGAATATGAATATGAATATGAATATTAATATGAATATAAATGATTTAAAGAATTAACACATATCTATATTGTATAAAATAAATTTGAAACGCATAAAAAACAAAAGTAAATTAATAAAAAAGAACAAAGATAAAAAAGAATAACTCAACTAAAGCAAATAAATTTGAAACTTACAAAACTATAAAAGTAAATCAATAAAAAAGAATAACTCAACTAAGCAAATAAATTTGAAACTTACAAAACTATAAAAGTAAATCAATAAAAAGAATAACTCAACTAAGCAAATAAATTTGAAACTTACAAAACTATAAAAGTAAATCAATAAAAAGAATAACTTAACCAAAACCAACTACTTTAAAAAAAGATATGGCACAAGTAATTAAAGCATCTGCGATTGAACTCTCAAACCTTAAGTTCTCTGATCCTCGCAAGGTCGGTAATAATGGTGTTCAAGTTGTATATGTTAATTATGGGGGTGGTATGAACTCTCTATATGTTCAACCTCCTCGAGTAGATCTCAAATGGGATCCTACCTATTATGCTGATACTGATGAAAGTTCTGGTAAGTTTACTGTTGAATTTGCTCTTCCTAATGTAGGTACTGATGAACAAATCACACCTTTCCATGATAAAATGAAGGGATATGATAATCTAATGATTGATACTGCTTTTGAAAATCGTGCCACCTGGTTCAAAAATGGTAAGAAACTTACTAGGGATATGATTGAAAATGTTTATACTCCCATGATTAAGGTATCTGTTGATTCTGAAACTGGTGAACCTGATGGCAAATGGCCTCCCGCATTTAAGTTCAAGATTAAGAAACAAAATAGTAAATTCACTTGTAATGTATTTGACTCCTCAAAGAATCAACTTAATATTGATGATAGTACATCTGAACATTATGTAGACCTTAAAACTGTTCTAGTCAAAGGTTCCTCTGTAAATCTAATCCTAAAATGTGTAAGTGTTTGGCTTATTAATGGTAAGTTTGGTGTTACTTGGCAAGCAGAACAAATTATGGTAACTCAGAAACCTTCTCTATCCCTATCTGGTTGTGCATTTATCCAAGATGATGATGATGAAGTATCTTCTAATGATGTTCAAAAAGAAGAAAAAATTGTAGATGATAGTGATGATGATGCTCCCACAGTAGTTAATGATAATGATGATGATGATGATGATGATGATCCCGACGAAAAACCCGAACCTGAACCTGTTAAAAAGAAAGTAGTCCGCCGTGTAAAGAAATCTAGTAATTAGTTAATTATAGAATATCTTAGATTTAATAATAATATCTTTTAATAATATATTTTAATAATATTTTTTTTCTAATACATTTTAATATGGAATTATGTAATGAATATTTACATGATAATATTAAATTATATCCCCCAATGAATGATTATTTATTGTATCAACAGTTCTTTAAAACGAAAAGTACACTGCCTAATCATTTATCTAAAACATTTTTAAAAAATGAAGTTGAATTAAATGACAAATATTTAAAAGAATTGAATTTAAAAACAGAATTATCTTCTTGCGAGGAAGTATTAAAATATTCACTCAAATATAATAATAGTATCAAGTTTTTTGTTGATGGGGAATTTTTATTAGATATTAATGATAACATTTTATTTATGTATTATGAAATATGTATTGGAAAATTACCACCTTTATTTAATAAAAATGATTATATTTCAGTTATGAATAGATTAAAAACCTTATCAGCAATAACAAATGAAATGATAAAAGTATTAGAAAAAGGTATAAAAGAAAAAGTGATTTTAAATAAATTAATTATTGAAAGTTTTCTATTAAAATCACAAACTATATTAGATGAAAAAATAAATCCTATAAATGTTCCCAAATCTTTAAAATCACAATTTATAAAAGATATTGAAAAATATATTATTAAAAATATAAAAAAATTATATTTATTTATAATTAATAATTATTTAAAACATTCTATAAAAGATTTAGGATTATGTGCTTATAATAAAGGGAAGCAGTATTATGAACAAATATGTAAAAATGAAACATTATCTAATTTAACTCCTGAAATCATACATAATTTAGGTATTAAACATTTAAAAGGCGCGTTAAAATTAAAATCCGACCTGTCTAAAAAACTTAAAGTGCAAGATATTGATGATCACATTTATAAATCTGATAATTATTATAACTCATCTGCTGAAATAATCAAAGATTTAGAAATGCAACGCAATTTAATGTATTCTAAATTAAATAAATATTTTTATCAAGATATTGATAATTTATATTATATTAAACCTATTGCCAGTCATAATATGAATATGAGTGCTTATTATACATCACCCACCAAATTTCCTGGAGACACTGGTACATTTTATATAAATGTTTTAGATCCTACGAAAATTAGTAAATATGAGTTATTATGTTTGAGTATACATGAAGGAATACCTGGACATCATTATGAAGCATCCTTATTATCTAAATCAGATAAATCGGACTATATTAAAAATACATTGTATTCAGGATATTCGGAAGGATGGGCCTTTTATTGTGAATCACTATATGAATATGATAATGATTTTGAATACTATTATTCATTACAATACCGTGTGGAAAGATCATTACGTTTAATTATTGATACTGGAATCCATTTTTATAATTGGAGTTTTAATAAATGTTTTGATTTTATGAAAAAATATCTAAAATATTCATCGGACAATTATATAAAAGACCAAATACTTAGATATTCTAGTATACCAGGTCAAGCATTAACTTATGTAATTGGAAAAGAAGTAATATTACATTTAAAAAAAGATTTTTTGAAAAAGAATTCAGATATTAAAACATTCCATAAAATAATTTTAGATATCGGTCCTTGTCCATTAGATATATTAATTAAACGGTTTTATGAATTAATTTTATAATATATATATATATCATGAATAAAACAGAGGTTGCTAAAAAATTAGGTTCTATGGGTGTTAAATATGCTATGACAAAAGATCCAAATACTGCTATGGTAAAAAAAGCATTTGAAAAAACTAAAGGATTTATAGATAGTGATATATCAAAACAAGAATTAGAAAATCTAAAAGCTGCTGCAAGGAATAATTGTAAAATTATTCAAATGATAATTGAATATTTACAAACTAATGATGGAAATATTCTTAAAGAACTTAGTGATAAATTTAGCGGTTTTGGTGTAGATACCGAAGGTAATCAAGTTGTTCAACAATGTAATTTAGATGATATTAATTATAAAGAATATATTAATGATAAAGTTGGCGCAGTAAAAAATGTATTGGGCATCGAAAATCAAAATGAACAAGAAAGAGAACCAGAACTGAGAAGAGTTAATCCAATTCTTTTAGAAGAAAATGATGACGAAGATGTCAAAAATAAAGTATATTATAATCCAGCATTAGATGTCGGCGCAAAAAAATTCAAAAGACCTAAAAGAAAATCCAAAAGAAAATCTAATCTCAAAACTAAAAAAAAAACTAAAAGAAAAACTAAAAGAAGTGTACCACAATATAAATTATAATACTTTTTTTATATTTGATTTAATTTGTGGATTTACACCTATTACAGAACTCTTTTTTGTCTTTATAATTATATAATCACTATATAATTCTTTTAAAATTTCCAAATCTCTTTTCATTATATTTATTCTATTATCATCACACATGCCGCCTATATTATTATTGTATTTAGTTTTCGCACATATATTATTTAATCTGATTACTTTACCATACTTTTTGAATACTTTAACCGTTCTTTCATAATCTTCATATTGACTTATATTTAATTTTAAACATTCTTTATCTATTATACAACCCCACATCCACCCCACACAAAATGCTAAATGTGTTGTTATATTATTTTTCATAAATCCATGGTTATCACACGGATATATTCCCCATAATATTGTATTGTTTTCTATACATTGTTTAAAACCTTTATCAATTATTTCTTTTAAATTATCTAATTTTACTAAACAACTCTTTTCATATTCATTTGGATTTTTCATTTTTATATCTATTATATCATCATCTAAAGATAATACTTGTGTACCTTCATCATAATAATTAAATATAAATTCTCTAATTTGTCTCATGCCTACTACACCTACTATAATATTATATTCTGGATATTCTGATTTATATAATTCATATTCTTCATCATTCCCTACAAATATATCTATATCTTTTATTTCATATCCAAAATTATGTAATGTTTTTAATGTCTTATCACCTAAATATTTGTGTCTTTTATATGAAGGAATTGCAATTCTCATTTATATTATAAAGATATTTTAAGAATTTTATAAACGATTAAAAGAAATTATAATGCTGATCTAATTTAATTCTTTTAAATTCACCACCTTGTTGATCTTCTAATTTATTTTCAACGTCGACAGATCCAGTTATTTCAACAGGTTGCTCTTTGTCCACCTTATTTATTTTCTTATTTTTCTCTTCAATAATTTTTATTAAATCTAACATTAAGTCTTTTTCAGGTATTTTATTGGATTCATCATTATCATTATTTATTTCTTTATCATCATTATCTATTTCCTTATCATTATTATCCATTTCTTTATAATCACCATCTACTTCTTCATCATAATTATCTACTTCTTTTACATCCTCTAGATTAATATGCAAATTTTCATCATCTGAATCTGTTAAACTTTGTTCCGAATCGTTTAATTCGTCATCGTCTTCTTTATCAATAACTATTTCAGGTGTTTTTTTTCTAGTTTTGGGTTGTTTTAATTCAATTGTTTTTTTAGATAATTTAAATATCTTTTCATGATAGATTTGTTTTCGTCGAGGTATATCATTCCCTGGAATTAATGATTTATATTCCGATTGTACTAAATTATAATTAGACTGTTCTGATAATAATTCGTGTACTCTTATACTTAAAACCATATATGTATTATATATGTATTATATATAATATTTAAATAAATTTATGGAACAATATTTAGAAAAAGATAAATTAGAACTTGGAATTGATGAAGCCGGACGAGGATGTTTATTCGGACCCGTATCTGTAGCAGGAGTTGTATGGTTGCCTACTGATCCTATTCCGTCTATAGAAATAAAAGATTCTAAAAAGTTATCTTTAAAAAAAAGACTATTAACATATGAATATATTTTAGATAATTCAATAGCAAATACATCTATATTAATACATCATGAAGATATTGACAAAGATAATATTTTAAAATCAACTTTAAAAGGAATGCATAAATGTGTAGATAATATAACAGATCAATTAAATATTGATACTATTTTAGTAGATGGTAACCAATTCAATTTTTATATGGACAAAAATGGTGAATGTATAAACCATAAATGTGTTATAGGTGGGGATGATGTATATAAAAGTATTGCTGCCGCATCCATTCTAGCAAAAGTTAATAGAGATAATTATATTTTAAATTTATGTGAAGAACACCCTGAATTAAAGAAATATGATATTCATAATAATAAAGGATATGGTACAAAAAAACATTTAGAAGCAATAAAAGAATATGGTATTACTAAATGGCACAGAAAAACATTTGGTATTTGTAAAGAATATTGTTAAAATTTATTGTAAATTTACATTCTTCTTCTAGACAATTTCTTTCTAGATGATTTTCTTTTAAGAGATTTTCTTCTTTGACTAAATTTACGCCCACTCATATTTTTTTTTGATTTCCGTTTAAATTGTTTTGCACCAACATTATTTTCAACAACATTTATTTCAGGAATATCATTTAAATTTAATATTAATTTATCCATATTTCTCACAATATTACCACGACAAAATTTAGAATTATTACAATTTGAATTCATTTCAAGAACAATTGTATTTATTCCATTTAATTTTCCTATTAATGCATCATATTTATTTTTTATATCAATATATATATCTGATACACCACAATCACTATTAATAATTTTATTAGTTTCTAATAATACATCTATTTGTCCTTCCATATTTTCAAGATCTACTTCTAATACTTCTTTATCTGCTCTGCATTGTTCTACAATATTTTTTGATTCATGAATAATTCTTTCTTTAACTTCTATTAATTCGCCTTGGCGTGCATTTTCACAAACGTGTAATTGTCTATTAATATTTTCTAAAATTGAATCTTTTAGATTTAATGCATTAGCTCTTACCAGCATATCATTTAAATATTGTGTCATATCATTCATTTTTTGTGATTTTTCAATTCTTATGTCTGTTAATTTTAACCTTACATCAGTGAATCGCAAAGTAGCTTCTTCAGAATACTGTTCACCTCTATTTATATATGACTCAATTTCTAAATATTCTCTATAGATTTCTTGTTCATCTTTACATAAAATTATAATATTATTAATTACATTTTTTAATTCGTTCATTATTCTTTTTTTTTTCCGCCAATCTCTTATCCCCCCACCCTCCATTTATATATATTTACATATATAAAAAAATTTTTCATTAATTAATCAAATGATATAGTAATTTTCTGTTTATTTTTATGTATATAATATAAATAATTTTTTTTACCTTTTATATATTTTTCCTTCATTTTTAAATTATAATCAATATATTTTAAAAATTGTCTTAATATAGTTATCGTTTTCTTTTCAGTTAAATTTATTAAATACATATTAGCCTTACATGGTAAATAATATATTTCTAATTTGTCTTTTATTTTATTAATTTTTTCAACTATATTCAAGTTAATTAAATCAATTTTAGTAAAATGAAAATTCTTATCATCCAGAGATTTAATATTAAAGATTGACATTAAATCATTTATAATATATCTGTCAGGATTTCTTCTGAACAATTGGTTTTTCATTTTAATATATTAATAAAATATTTTATTATTTTAAGTTAAAATAATTATAAATATTAATAATATATATATATAAATAAATGGAAGAATTAATAAAAGATAAAGTAAATGTATGGGATGTTATTGATACTTATTTTAGAGATGAACCTTATTACAAATCACAACATCAAGTTGATTCATTTAATGAATTCATTTTCTCTAAAGATAATGGTATACAAAATATAATTAGACGAGAGAACCCTGTTATTTATCATCAAGGTGACAAAGGTGGTAATAATATTTCATTTAAATATGAAATTTCTTTTTCTTTTGGAGAAACTTTAGAAGAGAATAATGAATCACCAAATTATGGCGAACCTATTAATGATATAGAAAATATTTTTATATCTACCCCTACACTATATGATAATAAAGAATCTAAATATATGTATCCAAATGATGCTCGACTGAATAATTATACATATCGATCTAGTATATTTTGTAATGTAGGTATTAAATATTTAGTATTAGACACAGGTGAATTTATTATTAAAAACTTTAAAAAAATAAATATTGGATTTATGCCTATTATGGTACATTCTAAATTATGTTTATTAAATAGTTTAGATTCTGTAAAACTATCAGAATTAGGTGAATGTCCATATGATCAAGGAGGATATTTTATTGTCAGAGGAAAAGAAAAAGTGTTTTTATCACAAGAAAATAAAATCAATAATATTTTATATATAATCAAAGGTACAGATAATATTTTATATCAAGGATATATTAAATCAATATCTACTAAAGGATTCCAAAGTTCAAGAACAAATAATATATATTATTATAGTCAGAGCTATAAAATAAATCAAGGCGGTAAATTAGTTTATAAAAGAGAAAATATTTTTTCCGTTAGAATTTTAGGATTTGTTGATATAAATTCTGTAAATGGTAATGACTCTATCCCTCTATTTATTTTATTTAGAGCATTAGGTATCATTTCTGATAAAGATATTTTATCCTACATTATTTATGATAATGATGATAAAACTCTTAAAAATAAACTATATGATTTAATTTTACCCTCGATGAAATATTCACAACCCATTTATACTCAAGAAGCTGCATTTAAAATGTTGATGCCATTGACTAAAGGTAAATTAAGTATTAATGTTATAGATATTTTAAATAATAATTTCTTACCAAATTATAATACAGATTTAGTTCAAAAAGCAAAATTCTTAGGATATTCTGTCAGAAAAATATTATTAGCATCTTTAGAATTAATAGATGTAACAGATAGAGATTCATATTCATATAAAAGAGTAGATTTAGCAGGGTCATTATTATTAGAATTATATAGAGAATTATGGGGCGGATTTAAAAAATCTTTGTCAAAAAATATAGATTATGAATACCGCGCTAAAAATGCAGAAATTTCATTAGATGATAATAAAATATCAGATTTAATTAATGAAAACAATAAATCTAAAATGTTTGATATCTCTATGATGGAATATATTACTAAATCATTTGGTGCCAGATTTGGTACAAATATTTCAGGGAGACAAGGAATTGTTCAAGATATAAATAGAAATACTATGCTTGGGACTTTATCTCATATTAGAAGATTATCATTTCCCTTACCCGCCGGATCAAAATCATTAGGACCTAGAAAATTACATAATTCACAATGGGGATTTGTATGTCCTATTGATTCACCAGATGGTGGTAATGTTGGTATTATAAATCATTTATCTATTATGGCTAAAGTTTCTACGAATATTTCTGAGGGAGGTATTCTTGAATGTTTATCTGATATAAATCTATTATTTATTAAAGATTCTGTGGCAAAAGATATGTATAACAATACCCCCACATTTTTAAATGGTAAATTAATTGGTTTATATGAAAATCCTGCATTTTTATTTAAATATCTTAAATTGTTAAAATTAAACAGTATAATTAATATTAATACATCTATCTCATGGAATATAAAATCAAACGAATTACATATATTTACTGATTCGGGTAGAATAATTCGCCCAGTATTTTATCTTAAATCCGATTCGGATGGAAACAAATATAATGAATTAATTAATAAAGATTATTCATATATTGAAACATGGAGCAAAGCAATTCATGGATTATTATATGAAGTGAAAGATATAAATCCAACTGTTTATGATACTAAATATTATAAAGATATATTAGATAATATTAAAAATACTCAAGGTGATTTTATGAGATATTTAGAAGATAAGGCATCATGTATTGAATATATTGATTCTATTGAAAGTGAAAATGCATTTATTTCCAAAGATATTTATTCCATTGATAAAATTTACACACATTCAGAAATTCATTCTTCATTAATATTAAGTGCTTTATCTGTTAATATTCCATTCTCAAATCATTCACAATATCCTAGAAATGTTTTCTCTTGTCAACAAACTAAACAAGCAGTCGGTGTATATTCAAGTGCTTATAATACAAGGTTTGATGTATTTGGACACATTTTACATTATCCGCAAAAACCTATTATAACAACAAGATTTAAAAAATATACTGATGTAGATAAGTTACCTTATGGAATTAATGCTATCGTGGCGATATGTTCTTATTCTGGATATAATCAAGAGGATGCTGTTATTATTAATAAATCTGCTGTTAATAGAGGATTATTTAAATCAATTTATTATAGAAGTTACGGTTCTGAAGAAGAAATAGTCCAAGGTCAGAAAGTCTTTTTTGGTAACCCATTATTTCTAAAGAATATTGTTAAAAAAGATCTATCTAATTACTCTAAATTAGATGATAATGGTTTTATCAAGGAAGGTGAACATGTAACAGATAAAGATATTATAATAGGGAAATGTACTCGAGTTATTAATTCAACAGGCAAGGAAGAAATTAATGTATCTGGAGAAACTATCAATAAAGGTACATATGGTGTTGTTGATAAAGTTATTGTTACTAAAAATAATAAGGGGTTGAGAAGTTGTAAAATTAGAATTAAAAAAATTAGACCTGCAACTATTGGAGATAAATTTACATCCAGATGCGGTCAAAAAGGAATGTGTGGCATGGTTATTGAAGATTATGAAATGCCTGTCACAACTGAAGGAATAATACCAGATATTATTATAAATCCACATGCCATTCCCAGTAGAATGACAATAAATCAACTATTTGAAGTAGTATTAGGTAAATCTTGTTGCATGGCCGGATTAATGGGCGATTCCACTCCATTTTTAAATAATGATATTTATCAATATTTTGACTTATTACAAAAATATGGTTATGAAAAATATGGGAATGAGATTATGTATTCTGGTATTACAGGTGATCAAATAAAAACAGATATTTTTATAGGTCCAACTTATTATCAAAGACTTAAAATTATGGTTGAAGATAAAGTTCATTCAAGAACAACTGGACCGTTACAACATATGACTAGACAACCTGCAGGCGGGCGCTCAAATGAAGGGGGTTTTCGAATAGGTGAGATGGAACGAGACGCAATTATTGGTCATGGTGTAGCTGAATTTTTACAAGAGTCCGTTTCCAAGCGTTCAGATGGATATTTTGAGGGTAAAACATATAAAGTTCAAGTAAACCAAAAAACTGGTTTAATGTCATATGATAAAAATGATGAAAAAGATATATGTAATATTGAAATTCCATATGCTTCTAAATTATTTTTACAAGAATTAGAAACTATGTCTATTGCTCCTCGTTTAATAACAGATGAAACTATTCAAAATAAACCAGTATTTAATTATTTATTAAATAATTTATCTGAACAAAATATAGAATATGAAATTGAAGATGATGATGATGGTGATGATGATGAAGAAATAAATGAATAAATAAAAAATCTAGTAGAAGATAAATTAATCTATTTCTTTTAAATTTCCATATTCTAAATCATAATTATAATCTTGATTATTTCCTCCTGATTCTAAAAATTCTATATAGTTTGTTGCCGATTTATATTTTTCATATCTATTATATGCTTTACTATCTAGTCGTTTGGGATTATCTTGATTTAATTCAATTGTTTTATTTAGTCGTTCGCGGGTACTTTTCTTTTTAACTATTTCTTCTTTGTTTTCGGATTTTTCTAGTTTTTCTAAATTAAAATCTATTTCTCCATTTAATTTATCTTCTACTACCCTCTTTATTAAATCTTCTATATTTAAATTTTTAAAATCCTCATCTTTTATTAAATTAATTATTAATTTCCGCTTTAATGAATTTTTTAAAGAAATATAAAAGGTATCATCACCCATATTAAATATATTTATATTATAATTTCAAATTTTTATACATTAATTAAATCATCTAAAGTTCCTTCTACAACATTATAAACTAAATTATCTATTAATTTTTTAATAGATAAATCAAAAATTAATATGTCCAACTTATTTATAATTATATTATAATCTTCACCTTCAAATTCAAATTTAGGATATTTCTCTTTTAATAAACATAATAATTTATCATCTATTGTGCATATTTTATTAATTTTCTTTTTATCTCTATTAACTTTATATGGATTAACTATTAAATGGTATAAATCGGAATCTTCCATAAAATATTGATATATTTAGAATTAATTTTATATATTTAAATACTCTATTATGAATAATCTTTTCAAAGATTTTAAATATAATAAAGATTTTTTATCTTTAATAAATTATAAAATAGCATATAAATTATATAATATTATATCTAATAATAATCATCCTAATATATTAATACATGGTGTAAAAAGTTCAGGTAAAACATTATTAATTAAAACAGTTATGAATGATTTATTTAATATTAATAAATATACAAATAAAGAAAACTTGACAGAAAATATTACATATGAACGTAGTAATTCCCATTATTATTTTGATTTGAAATTAGTAAATAATGATATAAAAATTATAAATTTTATAAAAGATATTGTTAAATCATACAACCATTATAATAATTATAAATATAATTATATTTTATTAGATAATTTTGATATCTTATCTAATTTAAATCAAAACAGATTAAGAGTTATATTTGAAAAATCATTAAATACAACAAAGATTATTATCATAACTAGTAAACTAAATAAAATTAATCAACCATTATTAAGTAGATTTATTAATTTTAGAATTCCTGATTTTAATTTAGCAGATAAATATATATATTTTAAAAATTTAATAAATAATAATTATTATGTTATTTCAGATGATATTTTATTCAATATTTTAAAAAAACATTCAGATATAAATTATAATTTTATAAATATTTTATCATATCTTAAAAAGGGTATAATAAATGATGATATTTATGATGAAATATTTATAAAATACATTAATATTATAAATTCAGGGAAGAATTTAACAAAAAAGATAACGGATATGAAACAATTAATATATTTATCCAGATCATTAATAGATATAAATACTTTTTACAGAAGATTTTTAGAATATTTATTAGGTTTAAATATATCAAATGATAGAAAAATTAAATTAGGCAAAATATTTAGTGAAAATAATATATTATTAAATAATTCATTCAAAGATTTATTATATTTAGAAGGATTATTAATTGAAGTTTATCAGATATTAACGACGTCTTCTTGATTTTGATTTTCTTTTTGGTTTCCTTTTCGATTTCATTTTAGATTTACTTTTTGTTATCTTTTTTTTTGACCCTGAACAGTCTACTTTTTCCCATGTGCCTGAATTCTCTACTCCTTTTGGTATTATATCAGTAATAACATGACCACCACCACTCGGAGCACTCATTATCCAATTATCTTTATCATAATTTCTACTTATTGTATAATATGTCGGCATCCCTATTGGTCTTACACAATCACCTACTTTCCAATTATATGTATTACCACCTTTCAATTCCACTTTTGATTTAAATATCTTTTTAGATTTCTTTTTAGATTTCTTTTTAGATCCGTGTGTTGAGTCTTTGTGTATTATCTCTTTTGCTGCTGCAATCCCTTCCTTAAGTTGGTTATGGAGAGCAAGCGTATTAGGACTGGGTATCATACCGAAGCAGTCTGATTCGATTATGCTGTCGAAAGAACGTTCTAACCGCGCCAGAGTTTTATACATCCTTTCTTGATCAAGGGGTGGAGTATGTGATTTTTTTTGTACAGTTGTCATAATTATTATATAATACCATTTATAAAAAAAATAAATTAATTTAAAAAGTAATTAATAAAAATAAATTAGATGAACCTATATGAATTATTAGAAATTGATGAAAATAATTTTGATATGAATATTTTGAAAAAACAATATCATAAAATGTGTTTAAAATATCATCCAGATAAAGGTGGATGTTCAAATAAATTTAAGTTGATTCAAGAAGCATATGAAGTTTTATCAGATGATAATAAACGTATTTTATATAATAATTATAAAAGATTTTCATTCCTAAAAGGTTATGATTTCACTGATGAGGAATTTCAAGAAATAAATTCATATTATGATGAACTTCTTAAAAATGAAAATGTTAAATTAGCAACTGCATTGTATAATACATTACCCGACCAAGTTAAACAAAGATTAAATTCTATGAAAGATTATATATTTAATTATGATAAAAATAACAAAGATAAAAAAGAAATAGTTGAATCGGCAAGATATATTGACATAACTAAATTAGATGAAGATTTTATTATAGAATTGAACATCAAATTAGAAGATGCATATAATAATTCTCTAAAACGAATAATAATTGTGTCTAAATATGGAATATATTATTTATATTTAAGAGATTATAATAAAAAAATATATTTATACAATAAATATTCATTTATTATTAAATTAAAAACATTAGGAAATGAAGATTATGTAAGGAATAATGATGATTTGATTATGATTTATAAACCCAAATTACATGAATTATTTAATAATTCAATATTAGATATTGTTTTACCTAATAAAAAACAACTATTATTAAATGTTTATGATCTAAAATCAAAGGAATTACTTATAATTAATAATAAGGGTTTCAATCAAGGAAGATTAATTATTATAAAAAAATAATTAATGATATATATATATATATATGATCGCAATCAGCAGGGTTCGAACCTGCGCGGGCAAAGCCCAATAGATTTCAAGTCTATCTCCTTAACCACTCGGACATGATTGCCAATATTTTAGGTCCATTACCTTTTTAAAAACTTTTGAAATACTTTAATATTATAACTCATATAAAAAAACATTTTAATGATCTTATTTATTCTACAATAATGATATTAATGGTTGAATCATGATTACATATATTGTTTTTTTCATGTTATAATTATATATTTACATATTCACACAATTTTTAAATATAAATATAAGGGTTGTGTGCACCACCCATTATATAAAAATATAAATTTTATGAATATTTAACGCATTTATTTTAGTATTTTTTGTAATCTTTTAGTATTCATATTTGTAATATCTTTTTTAACAGGTAACATATATGTAAAGTTTTTTTTATTATAATTATAAATAAATCCATTTTGTTCATCATTCATTTTAGGATAAAAATCATTAGATATCTGTTTTAATAATTCTGTATTTTGTTCATAAAGTGCGTCTCTGAAAATATCCATGGTTATGAAAAATATTAATTATAAAATCAAATTTATTTATGAATATTGAAATTAATATTATAAATGGATAATTTATATCCAATGTACTAAAATTCCATAGAAATTTATTATATAATGGATGTATCATAAAATGAAATAAACTTTTAAAATTAAATACATTTTTACCTAATGAATTTGATCTAATTAATATTCCTCCGACAGAATATTCTGTATATATTATAAATATTAATGTTATAATTAATATAAATTTTATCATATATTAAATAGTATTTTTAAATCTAAAAAGTCTCGTACATAAATTTGATTTAAAATTAATTTAATATATAAAATTAATTTAATATATAAATATAAATAAAAATAAAATAAAAAAATAAAATGGATACGCTCTTAACTCAAAATCAATTCATTAAAATGAGAGATCAAGGTAAATTTACAACAAAGTTCCTAGGGAAACATAGTTATTTTCTATATTTAGAATTAGATAAAAGTAAAAATTTAGAGATATATATTAAAGATGAAGAAGATTATAAATCTCCACCACCCGCCCCAAGATATAGGAAAAATAGTACTATTAATAAATATTTAGGAATAGAAAATATACCAAATAAGTATCATGTCAATATTAATTAAAATAAATTGTTTTATGATTTCTAGGATGATAAAAATGTAATGAATATGAATATTGATTACTATTTTTTATTCTATGATAACCAATATCATCATTAAGATATGAGGTTTCAAATGTACCATGATAATTAGTATTTATTAAATTTAATTCTTTTGTATATATTTCTTCTTTTACGATACCTTTTATAATAAACATCCAACAACCATTTTTACTATGATTATGTATTTTAGATAAAGCATTAGGTTTCCATACAATAAAATATATATCAACGAATGGGAAAGGAATCCAATATTTAGTATATGTCATTTAATTATATATAAATAATATTTTTTTAAATCTTAAAGAATACGATAGTATATCTTTCACCTTTGAATGGAGCAACTTCATGTAAAAATTTAGATCCATTGAATGCATAGTAATTACCTTTTAGATCATTTCGAACTGCTCCGGTAGGTTTTTTATCATTATCATAAACAATTAATTCTCCACCTGTATAATCACCTAATCCGATAATATAAGAAGTCCCTACATTTCTACCATCGACATGTCTGGCCGCCCGCATATTTTTATTGTATTGAATAGTTGTAAATTCAAACTTGGGGTCATGCATTTTCATTAATTTTTTACATTCTTTAAATAGTCTTTTGAAACGAGGATCTTTAGTTCTATTAGATTGTTGTTGTTTTATAACTTTGCCTTTGGAATTTTTTTTCCACATATGAGGAATTAAATTAATTTTACCTAAAACAAATCCTTCATATCTGACCTTATTTTGTTTATGTTCTGTTCTCATTATATTCTTTCTGCTTGTATTTTTAGGAAATGGAGTATCTCTTAATAATTTTAATACTAATTTTTTTTGACAGTCAATATTTTTCGGTTTGCAATCGGCATATTTTTTAATGGATTTCCTTTTTGATTTCAGGTGTTTCTTAGTTTTAGTTTTTGCGCCTTTTTTGAAGGTTTTCTTGTGATGATGTTTTTCTGATAATATTAGATTTGTCATTATATTATATATTATATTTTATTTAAAATTGAATTATGAATAAATGTAAAATAGTTATCAATATCTATATGATAATTAATAGTTTTGTCATTAATTTCTTGTAGGTAATTCCAACCAAATGGTATAATTAATATATCATGTGGTTTTATTAAAATTTTATTAGATAAATCTAGTTTTTCTGAAGAGTTTTTATGTTTTGGATGTAATAAATATATATAAAATTCTTTACTATCTATATTACTTATAATATGATAATTATTTTTACATTCTTTAAAATCTATAACTTTTTTATCATTGAAATATGATAAGGAATATTTAAAATTACAATACAAATTACTATTTAATAATAATTCACTAAAATTTATTTTAGATTTAAGATTCGACGTATTAAATAATTCTATATTTTTATAAGTTGGATTTAGATTTTTAAAAATATCCAAATCAATATTATCTTTAGGGATATTTATTAAAGAAGGATTTGATTTAAATAAAGATAATTTGAGTTCATCCATATTCTTGCATAGTATTAATTCGGAATCATCATTTATTAAATATAATTTAAAAATGTAATAAATATTTAAAATTATTAATAATGTTATAGAAACAAACAATAACATATATAAAGATAAAATAATATTAATAACAAAAATGACCGAGAATACTGAAGTTGGAAAAATTAAGTTCTTTGATCATAAGAAAGGTTATGGATTCATTGAAATAATTAACCCAGAATCTAAACATGTTAATACAGAACATTTTTTTCATTTTTCTGAAATTCAATGTGATTCTAGTTTTAAGAAAGTAATTCCTGGTGAAATTGTTTCTCTAACAGTTTCCCCAAAAGAGGATGAAGAAGATAAGACTGTATGTAAGAATGTCCGTGGCCTTTATGGTACTAGACTTCTAATTGATAATGACCAATATACATACAGAATTCAATCTAAAAATAATGATTTTGATAGGGGTCAATCTAAAAATAAGGATTTTGATAGGGGTCAATCTAAAAATAAGGATTTTGATAGGGAACAATAAATTATTAAGATTTTATAATATTAATATCACCATCAACACACGTAAGTAAATATAGATAGGGCATTAATTTAGATTTATTTGTATTTTTTGTATTTATACCTTTATTTTTTAGGAATGTTTTAATTTCATTTACATCCATTTTTTCAAACTTATTTATAATATCTATTATATCTTTCTCTTTACTAGTATTATTATTTAAATCAACAGATATTACTTTATTCCTTGCAGATTTTTTACGTCTAGATAGTCGAATCTTATTAGATTTTTTTGATTTGCGACGTTTGTTTGTTTCTTTATCACTTTTAGTTTCCACATTAGGTATTACTGTATCTTTCACATTATGTTTGGTACTAGTTTTAGGATCCACATTAGGTTTTACTACATCTTCTGTTTTTGCTGTTTTTTCATTATCATTTATTATATCACTTTTAATAATGCTTAATTCAATAGGTAAAAATAATTTACTCGGGCGATTTTGAAGTTTTTTATTACTGGATTTTGGAGTTAATTTAATTTTTTTGAATTTAGTTTGCGTGTTAATTGATGATTTATCATTGGATACCATTTTCTTTGAGACAGATTTACTATTTAATTTAGATTTTAAAGAATTGGATAATTTATTAATAGATTTGGGTGATTTTATCATTGGTTTTCTTATTACAATATCCATATATATATATTATGTATTATTATTATTTTCTTGAAATAATTTAATTTCATTATAAATACGATTAATATTTAATTCATCATCCTGATAAATATCAAAAAATATGTTATTAATAACTAAATCACCTGGATATTCATCAGGACTATCTTTAGTCATTTCTTTCATACATTTTTTTACAAATTCTTTTAATTCAGTCTTATTCGGATAATATAGTTCTGATACTTTCGCTTTTAGATCTTTAATATCAATAGATGTTAAATTACTATCTTCTAAATATTTATTATAATTTTCTTTAATATAAAAAATAACTAGGTCTTTAATAGTTCTTTCTAAATGACTCATTTGTTTAATTTATATTATAATTATATTATTTAAACATATTCTTAATATATTAATAATGGTTTTCTTTAATTTAAGTAAATGTATAATATTATCTTTATTTATAAAATATAATTTTTATAATGACAAAATAGTGAAGATATTATTGAAAAATGTCCATTCATGTGGTGTTATACCAATTAAAATAATACAGTGGGGATTACCAATATTAAAATTAATAAATATTGATAAAAAAATATTAGATATATTTGAAAATACATATGAAAAATGCCCAATTCATGAATTAGATTATACTAAAAAATTATATAAAAGTGATTTTTATAATGATATAGATAATGATTATAAAATAATAGAATCTGTGGGATCAGGAAGTATTGCACAAGTTTATAAAATTCAAGATATTAAAACTAACGAATTTTATGCTATGAAGGTTATTCATCCAGATGCTATTAAGAATTTTAATAAAATAAAATTCTATTTGAAAATAATATTTACTATTTTTAAATTTAGTAATATTGTTCCAACAGATTTGAATAATTTTTTAAAACAATTTAGACAACAATTGGATTTAGTAAATGAAGCCAATAATATTTTGAAATTTAGTGGATTATATAAAAATGATAAATTATTCTTAATTCCTTCATTATACAAATTTTCTAAAAATATTATTATTATGGATTATATTGAAGGGAAATCTATAGAAACTATAAACATAAATATACAACATTACAGATATAATATGATTATATCAATATTTATGTATAATAATTTATTTATTAATAAATTTAATCATGGTGATTTACATAATTATAATTGGAAAATAACTAAAGATAATAAAATAATAATATATGATTTTGGATTATGTTGGGAATCAAATAGTTATCTAACAGATCCTTTAGATAAATTATTATTAGGTTTCCATAATGATGATAAAGATTTAATATATGGAGCATTTTTATTATATTTTAAAAATATTGAGGAAATTTATATTAAAGAATATTTTTATTCAATTACAGAAAAAATAGATAAGTTTTATATTTTTGCTAAACATATTTTATTATGTTCTTTCAAATATAATGTATTGTTAGACATAAATATATTATATACAATAATTACTTATCAAAATAGTATGTTAATATATATGAAAAATTTTAAAGAAAGTATTTTTGATTTTAATGGTGTATACAAAGAACAATATAGTATATGTGATTATTATAATATTTTACCTGAATATAAAAAATATTTATTAAAACAAATAGTGAAATTTAAAAGAAGAAATGTAATAAATTATTCAGAATTATATAAGTTTATTAAATAATTATTTATTATGTAAATAATTATATGATAAATTTTATATTTAACTTATCTAAATTAATAGCATTTTCATTTTATTTAAAAAAAAAAGAAAATATTATAAATAAAGATTATGAATTATTAAAAAAATATATAAATGATTGCGGATGTATATGTATCAAATGTTGTCAATGGGTAATCCCTTTATTAGAAAAAGAAAAATTAAACCCAGTACTGTTAAATAAATTATCAGATGCATATGAAAATAATTATATTCATGATATAAAATACACAGAATATATATATGAAAAACATTTTTATAAAAAATTATATGAGAACTATAAAATAATAGAAGTCTTAGGATCGGGTAGTATTGCACTTGTATATAAGTTACAAGATTTAAATACTGGTGATTATTATGTTATGAAAGTAAAACATCCCAATATCGAAAAACAAATATATCTTTTTAAAAATATATTAAAAATTATTTATAAAATTAAATATTTTAATAAATTTTTTTATAATTATTTTCCATTTAATTTAATAGATTTTGTAGAAGATTTCAATAAACAAACGGATTTAATAAATGAATGTAATAATTTATTGACTTTTTATAATTATTATAAAAATAATGAATATATAATAATTCCTAAATTAATAAAATCAAGTGAAGATTTAATCATAATGGAATATATTGAAGGTACATGTATTGATAGTATGGAGATAAGAGAATATGAAAAAGGTAAAATAATATATTTATTATATCTATTTGTTCGTAATAATATGATAATATTAAATAATAATCATGGGGATTTACATAAATGTAATTGGAAAGTATCAAATGATAAGATTAAAAATATCCATAAAATAATTATATATGATTTTGGATATTGTTTTAAAAATAATAAAGAAGAATATGAAAATGTTTTGAGTGTATGTAATTTATTACAAACTTATGATAAGAATAATTTAGATAAAATAAAACAATATGATTTATTTCTTAAATTTTTATTTAATTTAGATAATATAAAGATCAATTTAGATTTTGATCGTAATATAGTTAAACCAGATATATTATTAAAACATATATTAGATATATCTAATAGTAATAATATTATTATAAATCGATATAAAATATTAAATATATTATTATTAATGTGTTTGATAGATAAGTATATTCAGAAATATAATATAACCGTGGGACCAACTAATAAAATTAAACATAATTTATTAAATACATATACATTTTGTGAATATCATGATATATTTAAAGAATTATCTGAAGAAATATTAATTGAATATAATGGATTACCTCATGCAACAGAGATATTTGAAACTATCAAGTTCAGCGACAAAATAAAATCTTTAATTTAATCGTTTTTTTTAACTTCATCTTCATCTTCTTCCACTTCATCTTCTTCTTCATATGTTACATAATCATATATGATTGACCCGAATATAGACCCCATTAAAATTAAGGGGGTATAAAATAATACCCTGCAAAAATTCGTTCCATTAAATATATATTCTAACATTTTTTGTATATTTATAATGATATGTTTTTAAATATATAAAGATATATTTACAAATAAATAAATTTGAATTTAAATTTGGGTTAGAAATAAATATCAATATGGACTTAAATATTGATGAGATTATTAAATGTTATTTCAACCAAAAGAATATATTAGTAAATCATCAATTAAAATCATATGACGAGTTCATTGATAAAATTTTACCTAATATAATTTCTAATTATTTCCCTATTATCATGAGTTTTGATTCAGAAAATATTAAAAGAATTGTTATAAATGTTAATAATGTAAATATTGGTAAACCATTTACAACCGAAAATAATGGATATTCTAATTTAATGACACCAAATGAATCTCGATTAAGGAATTATAGTTATTTAGCCTCAATTATTGTAGATTTTGAATCAACTATTTATATTAATGAAAATGGTGTAGAAATTGAATTAGATAAAAAGATTATCAAAAATATCCTTATTGGTAGCATTCCTATATTATTGAGATCTAAATATTGTACATTGAATGATACTTTATATAATGATGAATGCGAATATGATTACGGAGGATATTCTATTATAAATGGTAATGAAAAAGTTATTATTTCACAAGAAAGAAAAGTTTATAATATACCTCAAGTATTTGAAAATAATAAACCATCATGTAAATATTCTTATGTTTGTGAAATTACTACTGTAAAAGAAAATGACTATTATATGCCCCGAATTTCAACTATAAAAATTACTAAAAAACAAAATATTTATGAAAATCATTTGAGAGTATCACTACCACATTTGAAACAAGAAATCCCATTATTTATATTATTCAAAGCATTGGGGAGTTTAAATGATAAAGAAATTATTAATTATATAATTGATAATGATGGTTCTAAATTAGATACACAAATTATTAAAATATTACATTTATCTATTGAAGAAGGCAGTTCTATCGAAACTGAGTTCGAAGCAATTGAATATATTAGTAAATATATTAATAATAGTACATATAATGTGAGTGATGAAAAGAAAATTAAATATGTGAAAGAACATGTATTAAAAGATTATCTAACACATCTGCCTAATGATTTAAGTAAATTGTTCTTTACAGGACATATGGTGAATAAATTATTAAAATGCTATTTGAAAGTAATACCATTTGATGATCGAGATTCATATAAAAATAAAAGAATTGATTGTATTGGTCCATTATTAGGTTCTCTGACTCATCAATGTTTTAATAAAATTACAAAAGATATTAAAAATTTCATCACTAAAGAAATTAATTCAGGAATATGGAATATAAATAAAAATTATAATGAAATTATTAATGATATAAATATTCATAAAATTATTAAATCAAATTATATTGAAAATAGCTTAAAAAGTTCTATGGCTACTGGTAATTGGGGATTAAAAATGAATGTAAATAAACAAGGTGTATCTCAAGTATTAAATAGATTAAGTTATTTGAGTACTTTATCACATATCAGACGCGTTCAAACACCTAATTCAGATAATGGTAAATTAATCCCTCCTAGAAAGTTACATCCGACTTCATGGGGATATATGTGTCCCAGTGAAACACCCGAAGGTCAAAGTGTAGGCATTGTTAAAAACTTATCAATGATGTGTGAAATTACTAATAAAGTATCCTCACAACCTATTAGAGAATTAATTCAAAAATATATTATTAAATTAGAAGATTTTAATATTTATAATAGTAAGAAAAATAATTTCGTCAAAATATTTATAAACGGTGAATGGATAGGATTTTCCAAATATTATAAAAATATAATTAAAGATTTTAAATATTTCAGAAATATGGGTAGTATTCATATTCATAGTTCAATTTATATGGATAATATAAATAAACATATTTCAATATTTACTGATGGAGGTCGAGTAATTAGACCCCTACTAAAAGTTAAAAATAATAAATTAATATATAATGAATATTTTCAAAATAAATTATTATCAAAAGAATATCAATGGAGAGATTTAGTAGTTAGCATATTTAATAATAAATTATGTCCTATAGAATATATTGATATATATGAATCTCAAAATATATTATGTGCAACATATCCTAATAAAATTATAGACAAACCATATTCTCATTCAGAATTACATCCCTCAATGATTTTAGGGTTATTAACATCTTGTATTCCGTTTCCACATCATAATCAAGCACCTAGAAATACTTATCAATCGGCTATGGGTAAACAAGCAGTTGGCGTTCCTACTACTAAATTTAATATAAGATATGATACATTTACAAATATTCTATCATATCCACAAAAACCATTAGTAGATACAAAAGTAGCAAAATATTTAAATCTTAATAAATTACCCAGTGGTGCTAATGTAATTATTGCCATTGCTACTTGGACTGGGTATAATCAAGAAGATTCTGTTATATTTAATAGAAATGCGTTGAATAGAGGATTATTCAATTCAACATTCTATAGAACTTATAAAGATGAAGAAAAGAAAAATCAAACAACTGGAGAAGAAGAAAAATTCACTAAATCTGAAAAATCTAATCTATTATTCCCAAAACCTTATAATTATGAAAAATTAAACTCAAATGGTTTTATATCTGAAAATACTGAAGTAACTGATAATGATATTATTATTGGAAAAATTATTCCTAATAAAGATAAAGATACTAAATATAAATATATTGATAGTAGCACATCTATTAGAAAGAATGAAAAAGGATTTATAGATAGTAATTATGTCAACAATAATTCAGAAGGATACAAAATATGTAAAGTTAAAATTAGAGACCATAGATATCCTAATATTGGTGATAAAGTATCATCAAGACACGGACAAAAAGGAACTATTGGTATGATTTATAATGAAGAAGATATGCCATTTAGTAAAGATGGTATTGTGCCAGACATCATTATTAATCCTCACGCAATTCCTAGTAGAATGACTATAGCACAACTCTTTGAAACTATCTTAGGGAAAGCATGTTGTATGAGCGGCCATCTGGGAAATGGAACAGCATTTGACAAAGTTAATGTCAAAACTATTGAAAATATGTTAATGGAATATAATTTTAATAAAAATGGTAATGAAATATTATATAATGCTATAACAGGTGAACAATTACATACAGATATATTTATGGGTACTGCATATTATCAAAGATTAAAACATATGTCCGGTGATAAAATACATTCCAGAGCAACAGGACCTATTGTATCAGCTACTAGACAACCTTCCGAAGGCAGAGCATCATATGGCGGGTTAAGGTTTGGAGAAATGGAAAGAGATTGTATGATTGCTCATGGATCTTCACACTTCTTATATGAAAGAATGATTAAATTATCAGATGATTTTAGTGTATTTATATGTGATAAATGTGGATTAATTGTATCTGCTAATAAACTAAAAAATCAATATGAATGTAAAAATTGTAATAATTATAGTAATATTCATAAAGTTAATATTCCATACTCTTGTAAATTATTAATGCAAGAATTAGAAACAATGTCTATAGCACCTCGTTTCAATATTTAAAGAGAAATATTATAGTTATATATAATTATGTCAGATGATAAATATATTTTTAATATTAAGACTGTACAAACGGGTGCTATTAGAATCCTAATTGAATCATTAAAAGAAATTCTTAATGATGCTAATTTCACTATAGATAAAAATGGTATTAAATTAGTAGCTACTGATTCTACTTGTAATGTCCTTGTACATATGAAACTTATTGCCGATAAATTCGAATATTTTTTATGTAATAAAAAAATTAATATTGGTTTGAACTTATCTAATTTTTATAAATTAATCAAAACTATGTCTAATAATGATACTTTGACACTTTTTATGGAAAAAAATGATGAAAATCAATTGGGTATTAAAATTCATAATGATGAAAAAAATTCACAAACTACATACAAACTCAATCTATTAGATATTGAGAATAAAGAATTAAATATTCCTGCTGCCGAATTCGATTCAGAATTAACATTCCCATCTAATGATTTCCAAAAAATTATTAGAGATATGATTAATATTTCTGATAAAATAGATGTTAAAAGTATAGGTAATAAATTAGTATTATCTTGTAATGGTGATTTTGCCTCTCAAGAAACTGTTTTAGGTGAAACTGATAATGGTGTTCAATTTAGTACTTGCAAATCATCTGAATATCCCATTCAAGGATTATATTCATTAAAATATTTAATTTTATTCACTAAATGTACTAATTTATGTAATATTATCAATATTTATATCAAAAATGATTATCCATTAATTATTAAATACAATATCGCCTCAATTGGGGATATCAAATTATGCCTCTCCCCATTAACAAATGATGAAGATCAATAACTTAAATCATGTTTCTTATATATACATTTATCCAACTTCATAAATGGTTCATATTCTTTAATTAAAATCCTATAATCTTTTTTATCATCTTTAATCCATACTTTAATAATATTAAATTCTTTTTTAGGGGATATTGATAATCCATTAATTTCATTATTATATTCTGATAAATCATCTGTAATACATACTAATAATATTTTTAACCATTCATTTAAAATATTATTATCATATTTAAAAGATATACATCCTCCCATTCTATTTTTAGGATCTTCCCATGTTGGAAATATATCATTTTTCATTAAAAAAAACATTCCATTTTGTAAATGGTTTATCCTCATAATCTCTTCTAATAGTTTATAATCAAATAGCGATTTTATTTCAATCACTTTTATGTAGGATTTATTATCCCACGATTTATTTTTTAATGAATGATACCAAAGTACCCATTTATTCTTTAGATTATATTCATTCATTTAATGTTTATTAATTAATAAATATTTAAATATTAACTTAAAATAAAATATTTATTTAATATATAATGTTCAAAATTATTACAGTAATTATATTTTCAATATATTTGGGTTTAGTTTATAAATTTAGAAAAGATAATATTATATTATTATTATTGACTCTAATTGCTATATTAGCACTTTGTAATGTAAAAAATCTAGTAATTGAAGGTCAAATCAATAATACCTCATCAGGAAACAATCCCGATTCCAAGAATTCTACAAACAATTCCGCTTCCAAGAATTCTACAAACAATTCCGCTTCCAAGAATTCTACAAACAATTCCGCTTCCAAGAATACTACAAACAATTCCACTTCCAAGGATTCTACTAACAATTCCGCCCCCAAGGATTCTATAAATGGACCTGACCCGGATGATAAAATGAGATTTGTAGTTGCTGCCGATTATCAAATGGGACCATATGACGGTTTATTACTCACCACCAGCAACCCCAACTCTAAATATCTTAAACTTAATGATGTATCTTTAACCAGTAAAAACGATTTGTGCGTTTATCAAGGCGTAGAATCCCCATTAGAATGCAAAAAAACATTATATTCAGGTATGGGTCCATCCATAACTGGTGTTGATGGTGATGATCAAAACATGTTCATGCTTTACAGAAATAAATCTAGTCCGGATTGTTGTCCATCAACATTTTCAACTTCAACCGGTTGCGTTTGTACTACACAACAACAACGTGATTATATATCAAGTAGGGGGATGGTCAGATCTCCCCAGACCAAATAATTCTAACCAATAAGTCTAGAATGTATTTGTTCATATGTAGCAAATGCTCTATTATCTTGTCTATTCAACCTATTTATTCTATGTTGTTCTTCTTGTTCAATGTTTATTTTATCCATTTGTTGTCTTCTTAAATCTTGTTCAGACATTTTATATGATATATTTGACCTGGACCTTTCTACTGCTTGAATATTATTATCTCTTCCACCCAAATCCATAGAACCCGTATCTATTAAACAAGAATTAGTAAAAGCATCCCTATAATCTCTAAAATTTAATCCTCCTTCAGATGTACCGCTAAAATCTGATACATTATTCTGCCCTAATAACATTAATGAATCTTTACCTTTCATAGATATATCTTCTTGGGGTTCATCATATGTCGCTATCTGTGTCCCCATTTGCTTTCGTTGCTGTTCTTTATATTTGTCAAATTCGCTATTAAATAAATCTTTATTAAATGATTTGTTAAACATTTTAGGTTGTTGGAGAAGTTTATTACCACTATCTTCTTTCATCCAATCACCATACCCTCTATCATATACAGTATCTTCTTTATTATCTTCATAAATTTTATTAAACATATTTACATCAAATTGTTCGGTCATATTTACATTTCTAATATTGTCTGATTGTTGACCAGACATATATGACTGACTATTATTTCTCAAATCATTATGTTCATGATTATTATTTTTATCTTTTAATTTTTTTAATAGTAATGTATATGCTATAGAAACTTGCTGGAATTCTACAGGAGAACCACCTCTATCTGGATGTGTTATTAATGCCTTCTTTAGATATGCTTTTTTTAATGATTTTTCATCATATTTTTTAGATACACCTAATATTTTATATGGATTTAATTTATCTCTGCTACCCGCCGCGACTGGAGTTTTATTTTCTATTTGGGGGAATTGTTGTTGCCTCGTATCTCCTCCATATGTGTTTTGAGCATTACGTATTGGCATACTTTGAACATATATGTTCGAGGGTATTTTATGTTGATGCTGTACTGAATTATTCTGTAAATTCATTTTTGTTAAATTATTTATTTGTTCTTGTTGAGCAGCAATAATTCTCTTTTGTTCGTTTAAATATTGTTCATATAAACTTTCATGTGAATTACCTGATTGTGTATTACCCATATTAATATTAATAATATATTTTATATTAAAATATATTTTATATTAAAATATAACATATTATATAATAATAATGGTAGCAGCGGCATTATGTATTCCATGTATGACTGCTGCAGCAAGTACAGGTCCCGCCGCCCCTTTAGTATTAGGCGCTGCAGCCGTCGGATATTATTCTTTGAAAAAATCTAAGAAAAAAAAAACTAAAAAGAAGACCCTCAAAAAAAAAAAAGTTTTTGTCAAATCTAAAACTAAAACTAAAACCAAAACTAAAACCAAAACTAGAACCAAAACTAAAACCAAAACTAGAACCAAAACTAAAACCAAAACTAGAACTAAATATAAAACTAAACACTAATTTATAATCATCTATCACACGGATGTACATATCCCATACCTATATATTCAAAGATATCTTCTTCTGTAATAAATTTATGATTCACAGGTTTCTTTGTATCTGTATTCTTTAAAGAATGTTCATTTAATGTCATACCTTTTTCAAGTAGATCAGCACGCATTTTCACATTAAATTCCTTTGAACCAGTAAAGTATAATACAGCAAATGGATATTCTTCTGGTTTTGTATACATAATATCAATGCGCCTACAAGGATTATTACCATACTTACAAATACCATTATACTTAGTAGAACCTCTTGCTAATTCTTCCACAAGATAATTACTTTCATATAAAGCATCTACAAATTTAACAAACTTTGTTTTATCTTTACAAGTGAACAATATATCTATATCTCCACTGTCAACTTTGCCTCTGCGATATGAACCAGTAATACAAAATTTTATAGAACCTGGTGGAATATCATAAATCTTAATAACCTGTTTTAGATATTTCTCATGGTTTTGAATTTCTGCTCTTGGAATACGCATTTGAAGATCTTCATAATATGGTAGCGATTTTATCTGAACATCATTAAAATGTTCTTTAAGATTACCACATTCTCTAAGATCTTCTATTGTCTTAAATCCTTCTTGAACTAATTTCTTAGCTTTCACAGGTCCAACACCATGAATACCCATAAATACTGTTCTTGGATCTTTAATATCTTTTATCTTTTCATAAGCACTACAAGTATTCTTTTCCATAATCTCTTGGATTTTACCAATTAGTTTATCTCCCAGTCCTTTTATTTCTCTAAGATTCTCTACCGTAATTTCAGAATCATCTGAAAATTTCTTAATACCATTTATACTCTTAAGATATGCTGATGCCTTAAATCCTTGACCATTATTTCGTTCATGATTAGCAATGGCACTAAATATTTCAATAATTCGTTCTTTCTTATCACTTGAACTATTAATTTCTTTAATCGTAATATCAGATCTCACTCTAAGATATCTTGGGAAACGAGGTTTCCCAGTATCAGTTATACCAGAATACTCATATGTAATAATAGTGCCCTCCGGATGTGTTTCTAAATAATTACTCCTAATTTCATCATCCATTCCTGATAAAGTAAATTCATGTCCTTCGTTTTTATCTATAACTGAATAATTCCCATAATTTATTAAAGGTTTGCATACAAATGAACCAAGTAATCCCTCATATTTTCCTTGACCTACTTTATAATCTACAATAATAGATTCAGCATCAAAACAAGGTTTATACTTTAGCATATAATCAGAGCGCTTATCCTCATAATAAGATTTGGGGTCCTTAATCATAACGCCTTCACCACCATTACTCAAAACATCCTTATAAATTTCATCAAGATGTTTAAGGGATTTAATTTTTACTTGTTCTGTGAAAACTATTGGACTTTCAATACTATTAAATGGACTGGCGTGGGTATCTTCACTAAATTGAAATGTATCCCATGCTTTTTTAGTTTCATCTACTACATTTTTTAAATTTTTAACTCTAACTTCAAAGACGTTATTATCTTCTGGTAAATCATATACCACATATTTAATATTAATCCATTCTTCATCTATAGGGATTTTCTTTCTGACAACACCCATATCCTGGAAATTTTCCCTGCCAGCGAATAATTCCCCATCCAAATTAATATCTGGCATTGCACCTTTGAACCAATCAGGGGCGTTAAAGACTTTTTGATTTCTTGAAAGAAATACTTGTCTTTCTGGGATCCATCTGGCACGATAACCATCATACTTTTCAGATAATAACCAACCTACAGGTGGTTTCCAACCTGGATTAACTTTGCGAGGTACTTTCATATCTTTTGTGTATTCTTTTGCGAGCATAAATGAAGTCATCTTATATATATGATAACTATATGTTTTGTATTTAAATGTTTTTAAGTTTAAATTTCAAATTTATTAATTCATAAGGGTGTATAACACACTATTATGAACCTATTTATAGATAAAACGATTAAATATATAAAATATTGATTTAAAAGAATATGAATTATATTTTTTTAAATTTAATTAAAAATATATATAAAATTAGTAAATTACCTTATAAAAGATATACCTGGAATATAGAAATGAAAGTATTAGAATTAGATTGTGAATTATCTGATTTCATTTCTAATTACAACAAAAGTGTAAAAAAATAAATCATAATTCCTTTCCTTTAAAATTTAAATGTTTATTAATAATATAAATGTCTAAAAATATTATTGTATTATTTTTTGTAATTAATGGTTTATTTTGGGCATTAGCAAGTCATTCACAACATTGTTCTATAGCAGCAATGGTCGGGATAAGTTCTTGTCCTCCTCATTACATACATTTGATAATGGGTATCATATCATTTATAATAGCTATATATATACAACAAAGAGATTACATAAATACATTATTTAAGATTTAAGTCTTATTAATTTTATCATCTATTTTTTCTAACTTTTTTTTAATTTCCTTAATAGTGCTATTCATATCATCAAGTTTTTCATCCGATCTACTAATAAATATTCTCAGATTATTTATAGATTTGTCATTCACATCTACTTTACTTTCTTGAGCATATACTTTATTACTTAATAAATCTAATTTCTCAGAATGCTTACCTATTTGAAAAATTAATCCACCTATAGATAATATAGTGGCAGATATTGGGGCAATTGTATTAAAATTTATACTCATTATTATTATCTTAAATGCTTAATATAATATAGAAAAAAAAAAATTTGAAATTTGAAATATGTAACTTATAAAAATACATCATATTCAAAGTAATAATGAACAATTACAACAACATTCAGAACAATAACAACAACAACAACAACAACAACATTCAGAACAATAACAACATTAATAATGAAGTTCACCTAATTCAGAACAATCTAAATTTAGTGGCTAATCAACTACAAGACATTATCAATAATCAATATGTAAATCAAGAAGCACTAAATACTATTATGAATGCTTTCAATGTCATACAACTTAATATTAACAACATCAATAACAATCATCACCAAAATAATATGATTAATAATATCATCAATCAACAACAGATCCTTATTAATCATTTTATCAACAACAATATCAATAATAATAATAACAACAATAATAATAATAATAATAATAATGATATTGTTGGATAACTTGTTATATGACTTCTAACAACATTCTTATAATAAATTTGAATTAACTTTTAACTTTTTTTATAAAAACAACCGCAACGACAATCGCCGCCAATCAAATGACATCATTTGTTCAAAACACCAAGGAAACGTGTCAGATGGCATTTGTGACGAGGATGATATATTTCATTTTGGATGGAACCCTCTATATGACTAAAATTTCAATGACGAATTTCGTCTTCGACATGAATTACAATAGCACCTATGGTGTGGATTTCGATACAACTTGTTCTTCTGCAGGACATGTTTCTTCTGCACGAGACTATATCAGGTTATTAGTATGGTTCATGTTACTATTAGTCTGTGTATTCATGACCATAAAGAACAAAACACTACACAAACCCTCATTACTCATACTGCTATTCTCAATAGCATTTAAAATGACTTCGGGTCCTTTGTTCTTTGATCCCACTGGCAAGAATTGTTCTTTAGTATTGAACAAAGCCACAAATACCAATATATTCATTAACATTTTGGTCCTAACATCATCTTTTATGACTATGTCTTTCTTCATATAAAACATTAAATACAAAAACATATTAAAACATTAAATACAAAAACATATTAAAACATTAAATACAAAAACATATTAAAACATTAAATACAAAAACATATTAAAACATTAAATACAAAAACATATTAAAACACAAAAACATTAATAATATTTTTTTCTATAAAAACAAAGTTCATTAAATAAATTTGATTTTTTTATTTAAACAAATCATACACAAAAACGTTTACTGCTTATATAACAGAACTTAAACTTAAAACTTACAACTGAAACTACTTTCAAACTTATCTTTCGACCAAACTACTCAACATAATATGACCTTTATGCTTCATTACGAAGGCGGAAACCGCACCCACCGGAACGAAGATACGCCCGAACTCTTCGTTCCGAGTGTTACTGAGTATGACATGGAGAAGATGCGTGAGATTGGTGTTCTCACACCTCGAACTTTGTTGCCAACAGACTCAATTATCAATCCTCTGGTTAAGAAGAATAATACTAAAACGTGGGCTGACCGCGCAAGAGTTGAGCAGGCCAGTGCTTGCGTCAAATTGTTCACTCATGATACAGAGTTCTTGCTCATGGTCGCTGAACAAGAAGGTGATGCACATGAAGACATGCTTGATGAGTTATCCGATCTCTGGCAGAAAGACCTTGACGGGCAAACTGCTAATCCATTTCCCATCTTGTATGGAATCCAGAACACTCCATTGAAATCCACGGAGATTGTGCGTATTACTCATACTTTCAAGAATTATTGCCTGGGAACTGTGACAGACGGTGCATCCGAAGTATATATCACAAAGACTATCCCTTCAGCAAGATGGGGTACAGTTGGTCCAGAACTCTACAGTTTCTACCTTATGGATATTGAATGGCATCCACAAGGTCGTAATCTGTGGCGTGCCACCAAAGTATATCCGAAACTAGACACAGCAGGGATGTTGATATCCAAGTCTGTTGTCTCTTGTTCTTTAGAGTCTGGTGGTGACAATATATCCTTGGGAGAAACATATGAGTATGAAATTCCATGCATTCACAAACATATTGGGGTTATCATCGGCAAAAATGGTAAGAACATTCAAAATCTGGTGAAGAAGGTATACGATGATACTTGGGAAACTGACCTGCCCGCAGCAGATATCACACCTTTCGGAATTGATATGGCACGTGTTACTGTCACACTTGGTCCGCAATGTCTATGGACTGACAATCACGTACAAAAGTTTGTATCCCACCTCCACACATAAATAGAAGAAAAGACTAAAAAACAACAAAAAAAATAAAAATCAAATAAACGGAAAAACAATATAAAAACCATAAATAACCCACAAAAATATTTTTTTTATAAATTTGAAATAACTATCACTTTTAAATAAATTTAAATACAATATGAGTTCTCAAATATACTTGATTTCACAAATCAATGCCTACATTAAAGGTGTCAAGAATACTGATAATATAGAAAATAACGTTAGTGAAATCCTTAAAGAAATATATTCAAAATGGTTCTTTGAAGAAAATAATTTTAATAATCCTATTATAAAACATGTTTGTCGTAAAATAAAACATATATTACCACACGATGACGGGGGAGGATTAGTTCAACATATATTTTATTAAATAAAGTAATACATATAATATTTTTTTTTTAAATTTGAATTTAAAAATAATAATAATATAAATATATAATAATGCTTATACCTATTAGATGTTTCACATGTGGTAAAACAGTTTCTGACAAATGGGTTCCTTTTATTGAACAAGTTAATGCTAAAAAGGATAAGGATACTACTGATATTAAAGATTTAGATATTGAATATATAGATCTAGATAAACCAAATAAGTCTATAGAAGGTGAAGTAATGGACGATTTAGGATTACACCGATATTGTTGTCGGAGAATGATATTAGGTAATGTACATTTGATAACAAATATTTAATATATTAAATATATATATATATATGAGTACTGAATACGCGCATCTTAAAGATTCACGCCCAGAATTAATAGGCGGATTAAATCAAGTATTAAAAGATGATAAAACCAAACCTCCCGAAAGAATTATAACAGTTAATGAAAATAAATTTATGAATATGTCATTAAGCCAAATATTTAGTAAAATTGTTAATATTTTACCAAATATGTATAATGACTATTACAAAAAACATATAGAGACTAAAGTTAAGATGCGATCACAAAATAGTAATATATCTGAATCTAATGTATTTAGAGAAACTATGAGATCATTCATATTTGAAAATGAAAATATGATATATTTAGGCATACTTATATTAATTATAGTATTTTTTTTATATATAATCAATTAAGTGTATGATATTAAATAATGAATTAACAATATTTATTATTATTATAATATTAATTGGATTAAGTTATTATGATTTAAAATATTCTATAATATTTTGCATAATATTATATTTAATATATCTATATTTTAATAAATTAACATATGAAAGTAATTATGATGAATATAAACCATATGATGATGAGATAAATTATATTTTAAAAGATATTGAAAAATATAGAAACTATGATAATCAAAATTATAAATTAGGATCAAAATATCATAATATTATTTTAAAAAATATTAAATTATTAAATAATATATCAGAAAAGTATATATTTAAATCAGTATTAGAAAAAACAAGAATATTTCTAGAAAAGATGATAGAAAAATTTAGGTCTATTTTATTTTCGATGGACAATATTGAAGAATCCACAAAATTAAATATTTATATTGACAAATTAAATAATAAATTTAATCAATTAATAGAACAATCAATATTTATATATAATAATAAAAACAATACTAAATTAGATTGTGAAAATAGCATGTTTTGTAATAAGGATTTAATACTAAATTTATATTTGGATAAGGACGTAAAAATAGATGACAGCAAACCTAAATTTAGTCATGATATGTTTGAGAGGGGTAAATATATAGGTATGTTAGGTAATGAAGTTGATTACCAATATGGAGATGACTTTAATAGTAATTTAAGAGCAGACATTATGCATAATTTTAGATCAGGGAATGAAACTCTTAAACCCGATAGTATCGACCCAAATAATAGTAAATACGGCATTAATGAGACAATCAAAGCGCATAGATTAGCATCAACCAAAAAAAACAGATTAGAGAAGATAAGTAATGATGAAGAAAGATCGAATGAGGAGGGGGTATCAGAGTCCGAAAAGCATAATCTCTATATGGATGTGGGGAGACAAACGGATCTATTGAGAAACATGACGTAATATATATCCTATTATATAAGGTAAATTATTTATTTAAATTTATATGAACATTATATGGATAAATTTGCATTAAATATAGATACTAAACAATTAGAAAAGAAAGTATCATATATTAATAATTTTAATAATGGGTATGGTTTTTTGGATCATATTAAAATAGATAAAATATATGTTTATTATGATATATTAAATAATTTAGAGGATTTTAAATTAAAAAATTTATACAATTTTATTTATAAAAGAATTAATTATTTATATAATCAAAATAATGATTTAACTAAATTAAATATTAAAGATGATATAAATCCTAAAAATTTAAATAATTATTTAAATGATTATATAAATAATGACAAAACTAAAGGAGTTATAATTATGAATTTAATACAATTATATTTACACCCTAATAAATTTTAATCTATATTTAATTTTTTTGTAATGTTATTATTGTTTTTATTTAGTTTATTCTTCCTATACAATTTTAAGTCTGTTATATTATTATTATTTTTCAAATTATATTTATTTATATTATAATTAGTAGGTATAATAATAGGTAATTTTAAATCATATAAGATATTATTATTTCTATATTCATCTATACTCATATTCCCACCAAATATATCTAATAATAATCTATTAGGCGCCAATTTTACTTTATTATTATTTTTATTAATTTTATTATTATATAAATTAATTAATGGTAAAATAGTGTATATATCATTACTCATATTATCAACGGCATATCGAGATATACATTCAATAGAACATAAATCCCCAACAGTATGGAAAACCCCCGAATTAAAACTTATTGGCACCCCATGAATTTGATCGGTAAATTCATGACAACAATTCCAACATAATAAACTCTTTTTTTTAAAATTAATTTCTTCATGTTCATCTATCAAAAATGATAAACTATTACTATGTTCACTTTTATCATTATTTAATTTTATAATTAAATCTTCCATATTTAAATTATCATCAGCAAATATAGGGTTTTCATTAGTTATAGTCTTTTTCTTTGGTTTTCTCCCTCGTTTTTTAGGGGGAGGTTTAACATCGGGTACTTCTTTTTTTGACCCTAATTTTCTACCTCTTTTTTTAGGTTTATCATCCATTTATATAAAATATATTTTATATTTTTAAATATATTTAACAAATTACTTATAACGAGAATTAGATGAGTTTGAAGGAATATTTTTAATGGATCAATTGATTTATAGGAGTATTAGATGAATTTATAGGTGTATTAGATGATTTTGTAGCGGTATTAGATGAATTTATAGGCGTATTATTAAATACTTCAGACCCAACAGGTGAAATAGTCGCTGCAACCATTTTAGGCGGAGATTTAGGTAAATTGTCAGGTGTGGCTGTATTCATTGGAGGTGTCTGTCTATAATTATTATCAGTAACTCTTAAATAATCTTCAGATACAAAACTAAATAATTTCCTTATTAATAAATAATATACTATAATACCAAAATTAATAAACACTAATGTTTTAATAAATGTTTCACTAAATAATGATAATGAACTATTATTCATATAAAACATTATTTGTGTTACTAATTGTATAGTTGACATACGTAATATATCATAAATCATATCTATAAGATTAGGTTCTAAATCTAATTTAAAATTATAAAAAGTATTACTCATTATATTATAATATATAGAAAATAAAAAATAAGTTTAAAATAACCTTTTTTTTTAAATTAAATTTAATATATATGCCATCATTTCAATTTCAATCTAATTTACCTATAATTCTATTAATTATTGTTATTGCTTTAATAAGTTTATATTTTTTCTTAGATCTTAAAAAAGTAAAACTTGTAAACGAAGAACTAGAAAAAAAAAATGATATGGTTATCAAGGAAATTGATAATATCCATTTGAGATTACATAAATTTTTTAGTGGTATGCCCAAAGGCATAGTCCCACAAACTAAAATCCCCAGCGATCCAAAACAGTATAAACCTGATGAAAATGCTGAAGTTAAAGAATCCATTGACGAAACCATATCAGATAATGTTCAAAATACTACTGATCAACCCATACCTGAAATATCTGACGATGAATTTAATAATATTAAAAAATCTACTTCGAATAATATCTTTGGCGAAATAATATCTGATAATAATATTACTCAAGAAAATAATATTGTCAGAGTAGAAAGTGACGGAACTGCTGATAATATAGTTATGCCAGAATTATTACCCATTTCATATGATTCTGAACACATTATCACAAATCTAGAATTGAGTGATAATGATGAAGATGATGATGAGGGGGATGATGAGGATGATGAAGTTTCTGATATTGATTCGGATGAAGATACTATTAGTGATGATTTAGATGAGGATAAATTAGAAATATACATGAAGTATTCTGTTAAAGAATTAAAAGATAAATGTGTAGAAATGAATCTGAAACATTCAGGAAATAAATCAACTCTAGCTAAAAGAATTGTTGATAATTTAAAATAATTTTATAATCTATATTATATTTAATGGACTTTTCGAGATTTATTAATAAATTTTCTAATCGACTTATGCCTCATGGAGAGTTTGAATCAGGTATGAATTTTTTATATAATTTTAATAATAATAATAATATTTCATCTGGTATAATATCAGCATCTCATATTTCAGAAACAAATTATGATTTAAAAATACATAGTGAAGATTTAGGTTTGAGAGATAATGCTTCATTTTTAAATGAAGTTAAAGATCATATTAAATATATATATATATCATCTAATAACGATAATGGAATATTATTTAATGCTTCTTATAAGAGCGTCGAGAGCGATATATATGAGTTTAGTTCAAGTTTAGTTAGTGGGGATCCATCCGTTGTCGGCGGTGAATCCATAGTAGAATATACATTAACTAGGGGAGCACAAGGTCCTATTGGTGCTACTGGTCCTGATGGTCCTACTGGTCCCATTGGTGCTAATGGTGCTGATGGTGCTAATGGTGCTGATGGTGCTGCTGGTGCTACAGGTGATACAGGTGCTACTGGTCCTATTGGTACTACTGGTCCTGATGGTCCTACTGGTCCCATTGGTGCTAATGGTGCTGATGGTGCTAATGGTGCTGATGGTGCTGCTGGTGCTACAGGTGATACAGGTGCTACTGGTCCTATTGGTACTACTGGTGCTACAGGTGATACAGGTGCTGCTGGTTCTGATGGTACTACTGGTCCTGATGGTCCTACTGGTCCCATTGGTGCTAATGGTGCTGATGGTACTAATGGTGCTGATGGTGCTAATGGTGCTGATGGTGCTAATGGTGCTGATGGTGCTGCTGGTGCTACAGGTGATACAGGTGCTACTGGTCCTACTGGTCCTGATGGTCCTACTGGTCCCATTGGTGTTAATGGTGCTGATGGTGCTAATGGTGCTGATGGTGCTAATGGTGCTGATGGTGCTGCTGGTGCTACAGGTGATACAGGTGCTACTGGTCCTGTTGGTCCTACTGGTCCCATTGGTGTTAATGGTGCTGATGGTGCTAATGGTGCTGATGGTGCTAATGGTGCTGATGGTGCTGCTGGTGCTACAGGTGATACAGGTGCTACTGGTCCTGTTGGTAATGATGGTGCTACTGGTGCTACAGGTGCTACTGGTCCTGATGGTACTAATGGTGCTACAGGTGCTACTGGTCCTGATGGTACTAATGGTGCTACAGGTGCTCAAGGTCCTGTTGGTAATGATGGTGCTACTGGTGCTACTGGTCCTGATGGTAAAAAAGGTCCTGTTGGTGCTGCTGGTGCTACAGGTGCTACAGGTGCTGCTGGTGCTACAGGTGCTACTGGGGTAAACTCAAATGCCTCTTGGACTGGTTCATCTGGATCAGGCGTGTTTAGTGTTTATGGGGAAATTCATGCAACTGGTGATATAACGGCATTTTCTAGTTCCGACAAAAGATTAAAAAAAAATATTGAAAATATTAATAACTCATTAGATAAATTAAAAAAAATAAATGGATATACATTTGACTGGATTGAAAAGGAAGGAGTTCATTCTAATAAAGGTCATGATATTGGTGTAGTTGCTCAAGAAATAGAAGAAGTGTTACCAGAAATAGTCATTACAAGGGACAATGGATATAAAGCAGTAAGATATGAAAAGATTGTACCATTATTGATAGAAACAACAAAAGAACAACAAAAACAAATTAATAATTTAAATGATAGATTAGAAAAATTAGAAAATGGAAGTTAATTAAGTATCGGTAAAACTTATTAAATTTTGATATTCATTTGGTATCTCATCATTATCTATATCATTAATAATATCATCCATTTGTAATGTTATCATTAATATATTTTCTAAATATTTTTTTAAAAGAATTTTACATTTTATATAATATGTTTCCCATAAATTACCATAATTTGTATTTTTTGTGATATTTTCCGTTAAAACAATTTGTTCTAAATACTTTTTTCTATTTACTCTATCAGTATAATTATTATATACATTAAATACTAATTTAACTTCTGTTATTTCTTTATTTACATCTGTTACTAAATCTTTCTCTATTATATAATTAAATAATATATCATCTAAAATATAATATGCTGTATCTATTTTATTATTTATTAAATCATTAATATTTTCAGATGGTTTAATATGAGTTCCTGTAATACCCATTATAATAATATATAATATATAATATATAATATTAATTTTAAAATTAGGAAGGTACATATATTACATCAGTAGAACCATAACCGTAAGGCGAGATATTCGTTGTTATTAAAGGGGTTGGTGAACTGTTGGGGGCGACTATGAAACTACCACCTTGCCAACTAATATTGTGACTTTGGGTTTCGTTACTTTGCCATGTACCCCCATTAAAATAACCATAACCACCTGAAGTGTTCTTAAAAATGATACGGTAATAAGAACCAGCAAGAACAGGAATAGGACTACTTAATGTTGTATATTTTATATTTATGGGAGTGTTAGTTATAGAATAGGTACCACTACAGTTTACAGTCTGGACAGCTGAGGCATTTCCGTCTTCAAAAACACTAATTTTTCCGCCATACCTATTTTGAGCGCCAACTGCAACAATTGATCCAGCATTAATAAATTTAAATTTTGAACCCATACTATAACCTTGCCAACCAACGTTGGCATTGAGCAAACTTGTAAAATTAGAGTATCCACTTGGATCGGGAGTTTTTCCATTTAATGTACCATATATAGCATATGCACCTGAGTTCCAGAGACCAAATTCATATCTCGCGGCAGAATAAGTCCAATTAAATTGTATGGCAGCATTATTTTTACACCCAATAGTTGTTTTATTATTTGTATAAGCACCCTGGTTTATATCAATAGTATATGTAGTGTTATCTACTAAACTATTAGGAGTAAATCTTACAGTATATACATTAGAAGCACTAACATGAAATAATGATTTAGATCCATTTGTTACAATTATATCAGAGGGGAAAAAATCAGATGTAGGTTCAGTTGAAGTTAAAGTTAAGTTTAAATATGTATCATTAGTAGTATCACCATCATCAATAGTAGAACCACTTGAACCAATAGCAGTAATTGTCATATTTGGTGACATATCTTTAAAAGAATTAGTTTTTAAAATATTAAGACTTAAATTGGTTGTTGGAATAGTATATGTGACATTAGTAGTCTGTGATTGATCATCTGTATTTGTGTTTGGATACGACCTATTATCTCCCCAAATTATTCTTACGAAACCACTACCACCATTACCACCCATGTCCCAATATAAAGAAGAAGAACCTCCACCCCCACCCCCATAGTTACCACCATTATTACTAAAATTAGGCGTTGCTCCTGATGTACCACCATCACTTCCACCAGAACCACCTTCACTTGCAGCAGTTCCAGAACTTCCTTCTCCTAAGTAACCTACCCCCCCTCCTCCACCAGACACTTTATTCGCTACAAGTTGATAACCACCAGCACCACCACCACCACTTGGAGCAGCATAAGGACTATAATTATTTTGCCTACCATCACCACCATTACCAGAATATCCACCTGCCCCACCTCCTCCTGCTGGTCCAGAATAAGACGTCTGATTATAAGATTTTCCTCCATTGCCTCCTCCATCTCCAGTATGAGATCCACCGTTGGCCGTGGAGTTGAATCTACCAGGAAAACCACGACCACCCTTTACTGTGCTCGTATTAATAAAATAAGAATCTCCACCAGCCGTAGAACTTTGACTGTAGGCACCTTGATTACCACCAGCACCAACCACCACATTATAAATTTGTGCTGGTGTAACACTTATATTATTTTTCCAACCAAGTCCACCGCCGCCGCCTCCATTCATTGCATACTGATAAACAGAATTGTTATTACCAAAATACAGCCCTCCGCCACCACCACCACAGCATACTACAGATACACTTGTCACACCAGCAGGACATGTCCAGTTATATGAACCTGGTTGTATATAATTTTGTTGACTGCCTGACCCGCCGCCGCTTGAAACAATATATTCACATCCTTTAAATTCACTTAAACTAATTGGATTAGTTAGAGCAAGTGGAGAAGAGACATTATTATAAGCAATTTGTAAATCAGAAAATTTTATATTACTTGCATTCACCGACCCAGAACCCACAGTCATTTATATATGTATATAAATAATAATTATAAAATAATAATTATAAAATAGACTTATTAATTTTGTAATAGAGTAGTAGTTAATTCAATACATCACTCCTTATAAATTTTTATTTGTTTGTCTCTTTCCCTATGTTCTGTCAATTCATTTAGTAAAGTCGGTTCGACTAATTCTGTAATTTCTATTTTCAAATCATAATGTAATCCTTTAAAATCATATTCTGTTCCGTCATGTCTTTTAAAGTTAAAAGTTAATTCGTGTATATTAGCCGTGGCGTCGGGATGATATAATTCTTGAGAATGGTAGTCTGACACGGGGGCGGTATAATATATTATGTCGCCTGGTTGTCCATTTAACGGTATTCTTTTTAGTATCGAGTCATCATTCGTCAATGTATCAGCGGAAGGACTATTTCCTTTATATAAAATATCTATATAATGTATAGATAAATCTGGCAAACCTGGTGCCTCCTGATAACTACCCGAGAGTACTAAATCACTCCCAAACCCTAACCTTTTAAATAAAGGATATGCTTTTGGTCTTATATACACGTCACCATCGGTGGATCCCTTTACAGAGATAAAACGTGTCAGATTATTGTACTTAAATGTTACACTACTATAGAATTCCTTATTAATTGTATTTATCAAATTGTTGATTGTATATGTTGCTTCGGGTATCTTCACTTCGGATATCGTCACACCGTATTGACCCTCAAATCCTAGTTTATCGCTATTACCATCTCCGCTGTATATATTATGTGGCACATAAGGTATTTGGGCCTCTAATAATTTAAAATTAATTACATTTTTAAATCCTCTTAAACCTGAAGTGGTATATGACGCTATCCTAAATTTGTCGGGCGGTTCACCTTCTAAATTTATAGATGATAAATGTATAATTGTTTTCCTTATTTGTGAAGGTATTAAATTTTCAAACATTCTTTCTTGATATATATGGTTAAATTCACCTAACTTATCATATAGTTCATTTAATATATTGACCATATTTTTTGTGTATTTTTTATCTTCTTGTCGGTCATTAATAAGTTTTGTTGTTATTTGACTTAAACTGAGGAAATCATTTTGGTTGATAGAGGTCATATCACCCGCATATCTATTCCTAACAATTTGATTCATCCCAGAGGGTTGTCCCTCTGATAATGACTTATCAGGGTTTAATAAATTTTTAATATATTTAAAAATTAATGTTAAAATGGTTACGGTAGATATCCCAAAAACAATTTTATAATTCATACTTAAATTATTTAAATTCATTTAATTAATTTAATATAATAAAAAAAAAAATATAATTATATATATATATAATATGTCAGATAATACAGTAAATTTCAATAGCAATGTAGATGATAATACTGGAGATAATAATTTTGAAGGGTGTCCTGCTTTAATGAGTGATGGTAGATTCATTACTAATTACAAACCCAATTGTGAAATGAATAAAGGTATTGAAAGTTCATTTAATAGTAAAGGTTCCATGACAAGTTGGGAATATAAATATAATTTAACTAATGGTGCTGATAAAGTTATGGGATTGATAAATACTAATAATAAAAAAACATATAGTTGTTCTGGATATGGATATCAAGTTCCTCAACCTCTTCTAAAACAAGATTGTAATTTAGATAATTGTACTATTAATAGTACTGGTGATAATAAAGGTATAGGTTTATATTAATTACATTTTCCATCTATTATCACAATCTATACAACTAAAGAATTGTGTCATGGGTTCATCTGCTGATCTAGTTTGCATTTCATAATATGAACATTTTCTACTACCACATCGTCTACATTTATATTGATCAGTCATTGCTTCAGGTTTTAATTCATATTTAATTTTATCTCTTTTAATTTTTTCATCTAGTAGATCTTTCCAATTATTTGGATTAATATCATATACAGATAATTTGGCAACATCTTCACCTTTTATTTCGCCCTTTTTAATTCTATCAATTAAATAATCATTTTTTATAAATGAATTTAAATTTAGATTTAAACATATAGATCTAATTTTAGAAAAGTATAGATTAAAGAATATTGGATTATCCCATTTTCTAGCGATATTATTTTCTTTTGAATATGAAATCATATAATTATATATTCCTTTTTCAATATTTCTTGATAAATTTTCATCATTCATATATTCATTAAATTTAGTAACACATTTGGTACGGTATTTATCATTAATATTAGTACTCATTATTAATTATAATTATTAATAATATAATAATCAAATTTTAAATATTAATAATTAGTTTTATCCTCTTCTAATTCTTCACTGTCACTTGTATTAATTATTTCAAAATCTAATTCGTCTTCATCATCATCTTCTTCTATCTTATACTCATTATCTTCATTGTCGATTCCATCATTATATTCTCCTTCTGTATCATCATCATCATCATCCGTATAACAACTATCAAAACCCTCATTAATTTCATTATAAAAATTAGCGTAATCTGATACGCTAAAATCTGAAGTTTTATTATCATAATAGGATAGTAAATATATATCTCCATATAATAATATAGTAGATGAATCATCTTCTAGAAATTTTGAAGAACCATATGGTATTAATTCATGTTTATTAATGCAATCATGAGTCCCATCATACCAACCAAAACATTTTATTATTATATTATCTTTTGTCCATGAATATAAATGTCTAATATTGTTTTTACCTTTCGTATTAGAGTTCTTATTTAATATATTTACAATATTTCTATTTTCTATTAATAATTCTAAATCATTCATACTGCCATCAATATTAATTCTCACTAATTTTTTCATATTTTACTTTATTAGATAATTTTTTTTTAAATAATTAAAATAAATATATGAAATATTATAAATGAGTAACTATAAAAAGTCCAAATCTGAAAATCAAAGAATTGCTGAATCTGCAAAAATATTAGACAAATATCCCGACCGAGTCCCAATTATAGTTGAAAAAGGATTAAAATCTAAAATAAAAGATATCGATAAAAATAAATTTTTAGTCCCTGGAGATATGAGTTTTGGACAATTCATGTATGTTATTAGAAAAAGAATTAAATTAGATTCAACTGAAGCATTATTTGTATTTGTTAATAATATATTATGTAATAATACACTAAATATTAAAGAAATATATAATACATATAAAGATAAAGATGGTTTTTTATATATAACATACACATCTGAAAATACTTTTGGTTAATGTATAAATATTATTACTGTGAATTAATTAGTAGCAATTTTTATAATAGTAAAATAAGTTTGAATAAATTACCATATTTAATAAAAAAATATGATTTGAATAAAAAAAAATGTATAAAAGAATATTGGATTAATAATATTCAAATAATATCTGATAAAAATAATGTTAAATTTAATAAAATTATAGATAAAAATATTAGATATGATAATGAATATTTAATTCAAGAATATAATATTGATGAGTGCGAACCGTTTAATTTTAATGAAATACACTTGGAAGAGGAATATGTTTTATATGAAAATATAATAAGTGACACCAAAATAATTTTAAAAAAATATTTGGGATATATAACATTAGAGTTTGAATCTGAAAATTTAATAAATAATAATAATTTTTTATGTTATAATATAATATAATATGAATATCATCCTATTAGTATTTTCATCTCTTATTATTTTGTTTATACTTAATAATATTGTAGAGAATAAAAACGGATTAAATGGTATAATGAATAAAGTTGGTAATATCAATATTACTAAACATTTTGACAGTATTAAAAAATCTATAAATAATTCTGACAAATTAGTTCGAGGTCATTCTTTACCCAAAGCAGAATATGATAATTTTCCAGATCCGATGACTTCTTCTATTAGTCAGCCATTATCACCAGGGTATAGTCCACTCAATACAAATAATGATAATTTATTAAGTAATGATCCTGATTTGAAAATAATTAGAGATAATGGGGTTGACTATTATAAAAATGAACAAATATATTTTGATCCATCACATATTAAGAAAGATACTATGGATGCAGATCCTGGAAACTTTAGTTATCATGGGTTAGTAAAATCATTTGATACCGTAGAAACACTTGTTAAAGATGATAGTGCAGAATATTTAACTAAATATCCTGATTATGCTCCCAGTGATTTTGGTAACCAACTAACTAACACAGGTTTTTTATATAATAATTCGGAAAACAATCAATATGTTAACCTTAAAGACAAAGTCTTACCAGAAAATTGTAAAATGAATGGTAATGAACTGGAGTGTAATTTTAATAATAAATTACAAAAAATCCCAAATAAATTAATGAAAAATAATAGTGCTGTATTAGATTCGGTAGGTGTTATTATACATGATGATGAATTAATTAAATCTAATAGTGGTTTTACATATGATGAAATAGGTGGGAATGTATATAAATCATGGAAATATGATAATGAAAAAGAATTAAATGGTAATTTTGTTTTTAATAATATTACACCAAGTAACCCCATGGGAACTAATGAATCATATATGACAATTGATAATGAATTAGATTGTGCTTCTTGTTCCATTTAATTAATATTTAAAAATTATTCTATTATTATTTTTATGAAATCATTTAAAATTATTTATAATGGTGATTTATATTTCAAAGTTTTCAATATCAAAGAACATACTTGTATTGATGAAAATTTATTAAATAATTTATATAAAAATAAATGTAAAATTGATATTGTTGATATAAATAAATGGGAAAAATTCAAAAAATTACAAAATGATTTTGAATATATTTATACTTCATCTAATAAATCTAAAAATATAGCGGATATAATTCCAGTTTCGAGATCTTATTTTAAAATTCATGAAATAATTAAAGATTTTAATATTAATGAATTAGAATTTTGTGCGTGCATAGCTGAGGGTCCTGGTGGATTTATAAATTGTTTACTAAATGATGAAAATATTAAATCTATTTTTGGTATAACATTACTATCAAATGATAGAAAAATACCTTTTTGGAGTTCTAAATTATTAAATAATTCTAAAATAAATTTAAATAAATATAAAAATACAGGGGATATTTATATTAAAAAAACATCTGATAATTTTATTAATAATACAAAAAAATGTGAGTTAGTTACATCTGATGGAGGTTTTGATTATTCCACTGATTATAATAAACAAGAATTATTATCATATAAACTTATTTACTCTGAAATATATATTGCTTTGAATGTTCAAAAAGAAAATGGAATATTTATTTTAAAAGTATTTGATATATTTTATCATAAAACTATTCAATTATTATATTTATTATATTTATCTTATAATGAAGTATTTATTTATAAACCTACTGTTAGTAGAATATCTAATTCAGAAAAATATATAGTATGTAAAGGTTTCAAAGGATTTAATAAAGAAATAATTGATATATTGTCAAAATATTATAATAATGTAGATAATTTATATATAGAAATACCTATTGAATTTATAGATATTATAAAAGAATATAATAATATATTTGTTCAAAATCAAATAAATTATATTAATGAAATATTAAAATTTAATTGTAGAAATATTAATGAACGAATAAAATTACAGGTAAAATATTCTAAAGAATGGTGTGAAAAATATGATATTCCAATTAATAATGGATTTTATTTATTTTAAATATATTATTTAAAAATTTGAATATTTTTAATATTTTAGATTAAATATAAATTATGAGTAAATTGTTAGGTGATATTGGAACTAAATATGGACTGCCTAATATTAATATTCAAGACCTATTAGAAGAAATTATATATTTATTTGAATATGAAGAATACCGCGATGAAGAATTTTATAAATATTCTAGTGAAATAAAATATGATAATACTAAAATAAAATACATACATTCATTTTATAAAGAATTATCTGAATTAAATACTAGTTTTAAAAATAAAAAAATTATTTTAAATAAATATTTTGAAAATATATATTATCATAAAGTTAATAATATATTCAATGAATTAAAAGATAATCCTATATTATTAGAAAAATATGATATTAATTTTATAACAATAGATAAAATTTCACTAGAGAATAAATGGTGGACATATGAAAGCGATATTAGACATAAAATGTATATATTATTTATATTAGAGAATATATGTACTTATAAAGGTCATGTATATTTAGATTTGGATCATATAGATAAAGAAATAAATGTAGAAAAATATCATTTAAATAAAAATAAATTCTTTGAAATATTACAATCTAATAAGGAATTTAGGAAACAAAACGGTATTTCTGTAAGCAATGGTGGTAAAATTAGTTTAAAAAAATACAAAATGGCTGAAGAATTATTGGAAACAAATATTGATAAATTAAAAGATATTAAATATGAATTTAATAAATTAACAAATGATGATTTTGAAAAGTTCTATGATGGAAATTCTGAATTATCTAAAGAACAATTAAAATCTATAAATTCAATATTAAAATATAATATAGTAGGCATTATAGGGAAAGGTGGTAGCGGTAAAACTTCTTGGGTTATAAATAAATTATGTGAATATTTAATTGACATTGATAATAATGAAAATATAATGTTTCTAGCACCAACCCACGCGGCCAAAAAGAAAGGTCATATGGAATTAATTAATTTATCAGAAAATATTTCATTTGATACAATACATTCTGTTATATCTAAATATTTAGTATATGATACAGAAGAGATAACTAGTAAATTAAATGAATCACTAAATAAGGGTGTAAAATATATTATAATCGATGAAATGAGTATGGTTGATTTATTGACTTTTAGTAAATTTTTAGATATTTGTATTAATTATGATAATTTACATATAGTATTATTAGGTGATAATAATCAACTATTACCAATTGGTGTAGGATGTCCATTTAGAGATTTGATATCATGCAATAAGGTAGTAAAAACAAAATTAACTAAAAATTTTAGGACACAAGGTGATATTGGTGGATTTTGTGATACAATCTTAGATAATTCAACTAGATGGACATTAGATCATGGCAAAGAAAATTCATTAACTAAAATATATAATAATGATATATCATTTAATTTTACAAACAATAATAATGAAACAGATAGCGAACTAAAAAAATTACTAAATAATTTAAAATTAGAAGGATATATGCCATATAATTTAGATAAAAATAACCCAAATACATATCAAATTATAACTCAAAAAAATGATGATTGTATAAATTATTCAAAATTTACTAGAAATTTATATAATAAAAAAAAGTCCCAGAAAAAATATGAAATAAAAGACCCTATAATTATTTGTAATAATAATTATAGCGCCAAAAATATATACAATGGTGATGATGGTATTATTATAGGTAAAATAAATAAGTTTGAATATTTAGTAAAATTAGAAGATAATAGAGAAGTAGTATTAAGTGATTATGATTTTAAACCGGCATTATGTAGAACAGTACATTCATCACAAGGATTACAATTTAATAATGTAATATATATTTGTAAAAATAACTATTACTTAAATTCAAATATTAATTATACTGCATATTCTAGAGGAAAAACTAAATTATATTTAATAGGTAACATTAATTGTTTCGACAGCGAAAAGGTTAAACAACAAAGTGAAAAAAGAAATACATTTATTAGTTATAATTATGAACAAACTGTATTACCTCAACCTGAAATAATTTAAACTTTCTGGAATATTACATATACATTTAATCCACTTAATAATTTTAATTTATCATCTTTTAATATTTTTATTGATTCTTTATAATTAGTTTGTAATAATTTATCACTTTTATAAATATCATTTAAATTATTTATTATTTTTTCAAATGATCCTACTCCTTCTTTATCGAAGTTCGATTTATTAAATAAATTAAATTTTGTATTGGGGGTGACCAGTTCCATGCCTCTCTTTTTAAACGATTCGATTAAGAAATTCATATTTACTAAATATTCATCTAATTCTTGTCCAATAGAATCCATATAAACACTAATTTTATTACCAAACATATTACTAGTATCTTCACTATTGTATTCAAAATCAACATTATCATATTTCTTTTTAATTTCATAAACTTTATCTCCAGACTTATTTATATATTCAATACCACCTTTTTCTTTTAATAAATCAAATAATTTATTACCATTATAAAATGTAGCTATAAAATATCCACCTATTTTTATATTTTCTTCTACATTTGTAATAAATCTAGTAAATGTCGCTTCATCTTTTAAATAATAATGCAACGTGAACTGACTACTTACAACTTCAAATTTATTTCTTGCCAATTTTCGATATTCTTTCGAGACAGTTTTGTATTTTGAAGGGACTTGTTTAGTCAAACCATATAATATATTTATCATAATTTTAGAATGATCATTAACATCTTCTTGTTCAATAGATTTTATATTCTTACTAGTATCATATTTTATAAAGACTGCTTTGTTACTTGATTGTTTATAGAAATATCTGCGACATGCTTCATTTACATCTTCTACATCCAATCCGAATATAAATTTAATTTTATTACTAGGATTTACATATCTATCTACATCACCTCCTCTGCCACAAGATAAATCCATATATTGAATATTTTTTTTAAATGTAGAACATATACCATTAATAAATGAAGTTTTTATATAATTATGTAATTTAGTTAAAATATTTGTTTCGGGAGTCCTATTATTAGATATATAATATCCTGTATCACCCGTTGACATAGCGTTTTCTTTTATTTTGTTTGCATTATATTGTTCTATACCAGATATAAGACCACTTTTAATTGGAGTATTTATCGTTTTCCAAACATTATCTGCTGTAGTTTTATAATTAGGTTCGGTTTTATCATTTCTCAATCTTAATAATTCCCAAACCATACCATTCAATCCATCTTTATTATATCTCATTTCAACAATATCACCATCTTTGATTTCCTCGCCATTTTTTAAACATAACATTTTATTATCTTCTAATATTATGTTTGTTACGCCTACATTTTCTTTAGATCCGGGTGGACTGAATATTTTGGTTTTTTCTTTAGAAGGTTTATCACCTGATAATAATTTCATACAGAAATCTAAACCTAAATCTTCTTCTTCATTATAACCATTAATTATATTTAATTTTTTATATGTTTTTAATATACCATCTTCATCATTAAAAGTATATACTTTATCTAGTTTAGAACCTTGTGATAATTTTTCAGTAGATACTTTTAAATCTATAGTATTTTCTTCAGGTGGTTTCCATTTAAAATTGTATTCCCATCTACCGCCTATATAACTGGGTGCTGGAATTAATTTAGTTCCTTTTACACCTAAATATGTGGGCATTAATATTAATCCATCAATATAATATTCAAAACTATCAGTTTTATCTAATATTTTTTTACATTTTTGGAATATTAATTTAAATTGAGATTCAGCCTTCTCGGGGTCTTCTTCGTGATCTACTATATTTTCAGAACCATATTCATATTCTTTAATACCGATTCTTATATGGTAAATATCATCTCTTATTTCATCTTGTATCAAATCTCTAAATCTATTTAATGCATTTAATCTAGATGGTTTCTTATCATCTGTATCCATCCATTTATACATATGAATTGGGTTGGTACCTTTGGGTGTACCACTATTATATATATCAAATATCATATATAAATTAATATCTAAATTACCACCATCCTTATTTTTAGTAATATATTCACCATCTAATAACCATTCTCCTTCTATAGATGGAAATTTTAATCCGGTAGGTATAATTTCCATTTTAGAACTTATTAAATATCCTGTATTTTCAGTTATGAATAATAAACAGCGAATGCCATCTGCTTTTTCAGTTACAGCATATCCTTTCAAAATATTTATATCGTTTGATAATAATAAATTTTCATAATTTAATGTAATAGGTTGAGGAGCTACAAAATTAGTATAATATTTAGTTTGGTTACTAATTAATTTATATCTTTTTATAATAGTATCTTTTTTTGATTTTGATAAAATTAATTTAGTATCATGAATAATCTCTAATAAATATCTAATATGGTTATTAAGTAATTCAATACATTTTTCTGATAATAAGTCTCTTTTTTCTACTTTGAATGATAATTTCTTATCATCCTCATCAGTTTTACCGCCACCTGATTTTATATCAGAATATGCACCCGATATTATGTCATCTATATTAAAGTGATCACTATATATCTCTGTTAATGGCACCCATATTTTTTTTGAATTAGATGGTATTTGTAATTGGACATATTTACCTTTTCTGAGATAATTTTTACTATATTTAACAATAGTTAATATATCACTTTCGGGTATTTCAATTTCTTTTTTGTCATATGTATCTTTTATTTTAACATTTTTTCCCATTAATTTATCTTTTAATTCTGGTAAAATGATTGGTAAATCTGTTATAATATCCGGCATTAAAGATAATTCAGGTGTATCTTCAGGTTGTATGGGTAATTTAATATCTATTGTTAACGGATTGGATACAGTACCCGAGATTGATACAGGATTAACTATATTAGATGTTAATTTATTATAGAAATCATTAATATAATAAACTCCATTATCTTTAGTTTCAGTAGAACCTATATATTCTATTTCTAACTCATATTCCTCAGGATTATTTAAAATATTTGCTTCTTTAAATGTTTTGGCATATTTATAAGTAGATTTATTTTTATCATATTGTGTAGATTTTACTACAGATAAATCTATTCTAAATAATTTATCATTAGTAATAAAACTATATCTTTTTTTGTATCTATAATGTTTTAATTTAGTATTATGATCAATATTATATCTTTTAATTTGTTTAAGATCATAATCAATATTAGTTTCAGATTTTAAATTAATTCTATAATTATATTCTTCATTAACTATTCTACTATTTTTGATAGTACTATCTTTATAATCTTCTTTTTGTATAATTATTACAGAAGATTCAGATAGATTTTCTAATGAATTTGTAATACAATATTTTTTTATAGATTCCAGATCTAATATACTACATCTTGTATTAGATACATTACTACCGAATTTAGTTCTAATATCTAAATTTGTAGATATAGATATAGGTTCCCCTAAATCGGTTTTTAATTTATCTAATAATTTTTTAAATATTAGTTTATTGACAGGGTTATTTCTAGGAAATGAACCAAATATAACTTCTAGTTCAATATTATTATCATCATTAGATATTGCTGTATTAAAGTAATCAAGGACATCTTTATTTTTTGATAAGATTTCCATATATAATATATTAATATATTTATAATTTTAAATATTCAAATTTACAAATAGTAATAAAAAAAAGAAATTAGCGTATGCGTCTTGATGTACTTTTACCTCTTTTAGATTTCTTCATTTTGCTACGGTTTCCTTTCTTACCGCGTCTCTTCTTTTTAGACCCACGCGCCGCTGCGACTCTTTCTGCCTCCACACCTATTAATATAGAGTCAGCACCTTCTTCCTGCTCCGCGCTTCGCATATTATGCGCATCTAACGAGGAGGTCCATGGACCCGGATTTTTACCTCTCGCCCGCATGGACGCTCGTTTGTGAGCAACTGCAACGTTCTCTGGTTTGAGCACCCCGCCAGATTCTGGGGTGGTTTCGTTTCTGCTATACCAATATGGATTTAGATTAGGATCTGCACTAACATTGCGCGATAATTCAGCCGTCGCGTCAACTATAGCTTGAGTGGTTGGGTTTTCATGAAGGAATTGAGATGGCAACTCGCCGCACTCTGCAGCTAAGTGTGCTTCTTCCATTCTACCCAGTTCTACGTACAAATTTGGCAAGCGATCATGCTCCCTTATCCATTTTCTCTGTAGTAACTGCTGCTGTCTCTCTATCTCAGCGCGGGCGGGTCCAGGGGTGTCAGGTTTTTTGGATTGCAATTCGTGAATTTTTGCTCGGTGCTTGTTCATTTCTTCTCTTATCCTTGCAATCTTGTCGGCGTGTTCAGTAATCTGATTTTCTAACTTTTGCTGGGAGGACATGTTTTTATAATATAACTTAGATTTTATTTATAATTTAATTTGTTTTTTTTCTATTTTTTTTTTATTTCTAGGAAATGAACCAAATATAACTTCTAGTTCAATATTATTATCATAATTAGATATTGCTGTATTAAAGTAATCAAGGACATCTTTATTTTTTTGATAAGATTTCCATATATAATTTTAAATTTAGTATAGTATTAAAAAAAAACAATTTAGCGTCTGCGTCTTGATGTACTTTTACCTCTTTTAGATTTCTTCATTTTGCTACGGTTTCCTTTCTTACCGCGGGTCTTCTTTTTCTGACCATGTGCTGCTGCTGCTCTTTCAGCCGTATCGCGTATTAATGCAGGGTCAGCACCTTCTTCCTGCCCCGCGCTTCGCATGTTATGCGAATCTAACGAGGAGGTCCATGGGCCTGGATTTTTACCTCTTGCACGCATGGACGCTCGTTTGTGAGCAACTGCGGCATGCTCTGGTTTGGCTTCGTTTCTGCTATAAAAATATGGATTCACTGCAGGGTCGATACTAGCATTGCGTTGTAATTTAGCAGCTTCATCTGCTAACTGTTGTGTAGTACGACCCTCGGCAGCGATCTCACCAGCCATTAATGATAATAGTATTTCCTCTGATTGACCCAGTTGATCTTGCAATGCCGGTAACCGTTTTCTTTCTCTCGTAATTCTCTTCACTATAACCAATTGTTGGCGCTTGACCGCATTTTGACCAGGACCGGGGACGGTTGGTTTTGTGCGATTTAATTCTACTACCTCAGCAGTCCACTGTTCTATATTCCCCACGATCGCTGCGATCCTTTGCTCAATTGCTGTGATGTCATTTTCTATTGCGTCCATGTTTTATAATATAACTTAGATTTAAATTTATATCTAATTATATAATTTGAGAATATTGATTTCTTCATATAAATCTTTTTTTATTTTTTTCTTTCCATCAACTTTTAATAAATCAATATTCAATTCTTTAGAAATATTAATTAATTCATCTGATTTGTAATTAGATATTGCTTTGAGATATTGATTATATATAAAATTAGTTTTCAGATCTAATTCAATACCATATTTAAAATCTAATATATTTTCATATTCAATATTATCTACATTTATATTAATAATGACCCAACCATATTTAGTATATTTAATATAAATATTATCATAATTCTTTAATCCAGTTTTATAAAATTTATTATCATGACATATTATTAAATTAATATTAAAATAATCATTATAAAATAATATTAATGATAATAGATTATCTTTATTTTTTTGTAAATTAGAACATATTAATGATTTCGATAAAATTCTTTTATTGAAATTATAAGTTTCATATTCATCATCCACTTTAGAACATAATAACATTTTTTGTTCGGATACATATTTATCTTTTTCGTTCTCTTCTAATATTGTATAATTGTGGTCTTTAATTGATAAAATTAATTCATATAAAGTTTTATATTTTTTAATCATTACTTGTTTTGTATATTTGACGCATTCATTATCAACAGCATGTTGAAGTGATTCATTTTTAACACTTTTCAATATTTGTTCGTCAAGAGCAGTTTGAAGTGATTCATTTTTAACAGTTTCCATTATATGATTAGATGTATCTTTCATTACAGATTGTTCGTTATCGCCGCCTGCCCAATTAGATTGAGTATATTTATTTGATTCAATTTTAGATGAATAATTACAGTTTTTGTTTTTTAAATCATTAAATATTTCCATTTTATATTTTAAATAAAATTATCTTTAATTATCAAATTTATATTTTTTAGATAATATTATTTTATCTTGATCTTCTTTTGAAAATTCTGTCAATTCTATATTATATTTTAATTTTTGGATTATTTTTTTGATAATTTTGTTATCTTCAATTAGTTCTTGTTTTTTGTAGTCCATTTCATTATTTTCATTATTATTAAATATAATATACTGTAATATATTATAAATATTATTAATATGTTCATCTATTAAACTTATATTAACAAAAAAACCATTAGTATTCTCTGTATATTTTATATCATTATTTTTTATATAATTAATTATTTCATTATGATATTTAATTTTATTTATATTTGTATATATAAATTTTTTTTTATCTTCCATAATATAAATATTAAATTTTTTCTATTATTTTACCTACAACTTGGATTTTTTCATTGCGGTATTTAATTCTTGTACCTAATATTTCTATTTGTAATTTTTGTTCAATATTTATATCATTAATATTTATATTGCCTTCATTAATTATATCATTTGGTATTATAATAATTAATGGACTGTTATCGAAATTATCATCTGAAATTCTATATTCATCATCTATTTTTATATAAGCAATTATACCCATTTTATTAACATTATTTACATAACAATCTATTATATTAGTTTTTTGAGGAGATAAAGTATTACATTTATATGAAATATCATATTTTATATAATTAATATTATCATTAGTCTCAATACGTCCCAATGATCTTTTTAATATATTAATAGAGTTATTTAATATGTAACTATTATCTTTACATAATCCCGCATATTTTTTTGTTAATTTATTTAAAATAATATTGTCAATGTCCTTATTTAAATCAGACGATAATAGTGAAATTGTATCATTAAATATTTGTTCGGATACCAACATTAATATATATATATAATTTTATTATATTTTAAATATCAAATTTATTTTAATTTATGATATATTAAATCAAATGGTAAAAAATATCTAATATCTTTTGAATCTATATCTTTTATTCTGAACATTATTTCTAATAATATAAATAAGTCCTTAATGGATTTTTTATTTAATATATCTTTATTTTGTGGGATTTTAGGGAATATATTATCATCTAAATTATCTATAATAAATCCTGTCAATTCCTGTTTTTTAATACTAGCGGGTTGCTTCCCTAATCCAGGTTCTTGTATAAATTTAGCAGCGGGTTTTAATTTTACGTCCCAATAGCTATGCATCCATGTTTTATATGTTTTTAGCACAACGTCTGATTTTATAATATCGATTTTTGTATATTCTTCACCATCTTTTCTATAATATTCTAATGATTTACCTATTTTTTCAGCCATATCTACATCATTATGTTTGATTTTGACCACAATAGATTCAACAGATATAAAATATCCTGCAGGTTCTCCTTTAAATTCAAATAATACTTTTTTAATACCTTTTTTATAAATAAAATTATGCGAAAAATAATGATATGCTATTGTATTTATTTCATCTTTGTCCATATTTTCATCTGATATATCATTAGAAGGTTTACCATTATTTAATAAAAATTCAATATAAACTTTTCTTTTATTATATGGTAATTTATCTAATAAATATCCACAATATATAGTTTTAAATTTTTTGTCGTTTGGTTCTAATAAATCATAATCATTTAATACATTTATTACTTCTTTGTCTTTCCCTTTTGGGTAATATGGTTTTATAAATTCTTCATAATCTTTAAATAATTCATCTAAAACATTTTGAGCATCACTTTCTACAGGTCCACTATTAGAAGATTCTTCTACGACAACTGAAGTGATACCTTTAATATTAATAGAAGTTTTATTTTTTAACATAGTATTTCTATAAAACATAGGAATACTCTCATCATTATTAAATAATGGTTGAAATATATAATAATCACCTCTACTAATTATATAACCTTTATTTTTATTAATATCAAATATTGTTTTTTTATTATCTATTATATCTTTTAATGAATTATAAATAATAAATTTATTAATATTTTTATAATATTGTATATGTTCTATTATTTCATTTAATGGAAAATAATTTTTCTTTTGAAATAATTCACTTATATAATTTAAAATAATTTTTATCATATCATCAAAATTGTCTAAATTAAATGTATCATAATTTAAGTCAGTCTCATCTAAGTTGTCCAAATATTTAGTATCTACATTTATACATTCATAATCACATGTATTCTGAAAAGAACATATTTTAGTATATTTTTTATCATATACTTCTTCAGTAGATTCCTTACCTTTTGAGTTTAATATTTTCATAGGTGTTACATCAGACTTTTTAATTACATTACCATCCTTGAATAAATAGCAATCTAATGCATTCCTTTTAAGTATCATTTCTATATTTCCGATTTCAACAGATTTCCTTTCACCTAGTCTATAATTATAATGATCTATAGTCTCTTGATCATTATATACCGCCGAATGTAAAAATACTGTAACATTATGTTTAGATTTCTCTAACATCGAATGAGAACAAAATCTAATACCTCTACCTACGATCTGTTCTAATTTATTTAAATGGTACCATGGTTCCATTATATGTATCTCCCTAATATTTTTGAAATCGATACCTTCACCAGTTATCGAAGAACCAATAACAACTTTTATTTTTTCACCATTTTTATTATCTTCTGATTTTAATATTTTTAATTCATTGTCATTATCACCAGAGGCTATATCATTCCCACTTAATATAATATAATTTGCCATTTTAAAATCACTCCCTTCTTTTAACTTACTTTTTGATTCCATGTCATAATTTAACGGTTCATCTTTATGCTTACTATCTAATAAATTTTTACCATTAAATTTATTAAAACCTATATGTTCAAGTGCTATACCTAATGGTACTGCTCCTGACCATATATATCCTGTATATACAAATATGATGCCTTCGGATGATTTTATATTTTTTAATATGTTTTTTATTTTAATTGATACCTCACCTAGGTCGTCCCCTTTTAATATCTGTTCGTGGTCTTTTTTATATTTAAAAGATTTACCTGATTTTGTAAATATCCCCTTGAATCCATCTTTTCCAACATTTTTAGAATCTTTTGATGGATAAGCAATATTACATATTTGTGGTAATTGCTTATTAATACCTACTTTTAATTCCCCATCACCATCTAAATCTTTTGTACCTATAAATATATCCAGATATTTTTTATAAGTTTCTGCTTGACGACCTTTCAATTTATTTTTATAAGTTATCAAAAATTTCAATGGTTGCTCTATACGCCTGCTAAATAGATCTAATAGAGGTGCCTTGTCTGGTTTAATAGTCAATTCATCATTTGGATATAACCTTATAGGGAAATTTATAGGGTTCTCTCCTCTTAAATATGAAATATATCCTCGACATTTTTTATTAATCATTGTTTTACCTTCTTTTGTTATTAATCCCTCCTTATTAATATATTCAGTCCCTTTCATTGTTGGCCTATTATCATTCAATAACATAAGGTTTAATAATAAAAATATTTCTGTTGCATTATTAAACATTGGAGTGGCAGTTAAAAATATTATTCTTAAATTTGTTGAATATTTTATAACATTTTTTAAATTTAGTAAAGCACGTTTTGCTTCGATGCTACCCTTTCCTTTGTCCTTGTTCCCACCTTCGTCTTCTTCAGGTAAATCACTTTCATTCTCTCTCAAATTATGATATTCATCTACAATTAATAATCTATTTGAAAAATATCTATTAACTTTGTATTTTATTTCTTCCGGTGATTTTGCACCACCCAAAATATCTTTTATTTTACTAGAAAATGTACCATATTGATAAAATTCATAATATTTATTAATTAATTTATTTTGTTCTCTTTTTATAGTTTTGCTATCTCTGGTATTAAAATTATCTCCTATATTTATTGTATCTATAAATTCTTGCCCAGCGCACTGATTGTCACCTTTTTCAGGTTCATATATTGTATCCTTCCACCCTTGACTCAATCCACCCTTCCTTACGATTATTATTTTTTTATTATCCCTTACATAAATATCTCTGAATGATTCACTAATAGTCACACCTGAACATGTTTTACCAACTCCAACCCCATGGAATAATAATAAACTTTTGTATGGTGTATTATTATTTATAAAATTTTTTAATAATCTTTGGTGGTTTGCTAATTCAAACTCATCATTATCACATTGATTATCTTTATTTAATGTTATTTTATTTAAATTGAATTCTGCTTTTTGTGATATATGTTCAACAAAACTTGGATTATTATAATCTGGATATGATAAGTAATCTCTTCCCTTCAACTCTTCTAATTGAACATCATCTAAATCTCTATTATCTATCTCGATGCGTATTTGTTTTATTTTTTTTTTGTTTTTTTGTACATCAATATCACTATTAATATTTATTTGACATTCTCTATATTCCTCATACAGACCTTCTAAAAGAGGTTTATAGTCTTCTTTGGGCGGCGGTATTACCACAGGTTTATCAGATAATTCTTCATCACCTGCTTTTAAATAAACTTTATAATGAGATATATTTTTAGAACCACCATATTGTTCTTCAGATATAATTTTATATAATTCATCCAAACTATTTAATCCATTCGTATTCCACCACTCTTTATCCCTGGTTAATTTTTCTCTTTTTAGATATTCTTTTGATTCATTTTGCTTTAAATCTGATAATTTTTCATCCAAACTTAATTCTTCCAAATCTATCACGGAACCTTTGGGTCTTTGTATTTTTATATTATTTATATCAAATCTTTTCTTTAAAGCATCATCTTCACCACCCCATCCCCAGAAATCATTTGGATATCCATTTGATTTTATAAAATCGTCATAATTTACAGATAATACGCCACCCAAAAAACTATCAGAATTGCCTAGATATCTGGTTCCTTTATTTCCTAAATGTATAGGTCCATCCCGCGATCCTGATCCTGATTCAGGATATCTTAAATAATCATTTAATAATTCATTACTTGGTAATAAATCTACATCAGATAATATATAATGTGATTTTTTAGAACTATTTTCACGCGCCTTTATAAAACCTATATTTTTTAAAATACCCAGATTGAATTTTGCCATTTTAGAATTTTTTTGTTTAAGTTCTTTTGGTAATTCATCATAATTTTTTCTATCACTTTCTTGTTCTATAATATAAATATGATAATCAATTCTCCCATCAAATATCAAAGTCATTTGCTCTTTAAAGATATCTAATTGTCTTTTTCTATATTCATCACCTGGATCTCTATATGCCACGCAAATATTCAATTTCCTATCAGTTATCTTTTTTACAGTAGGATTCTTCCTTATTTTACTTAAATCATTTAATAGTTTATAAAAATAATCATACATACCTTCTTTGGATAAATATTTATTATAAAAATCTAAAGAATTCTGAGCAATCTTTTCACATTTGTCATCATTTTCAATACACCAATTTATTTGTTTTTCTAAATCTTCTAAATCATCTTTAATAGGGACATAGTCACCTATTTTTCCTTTTTCAGTATCAGTACGTTTTAATTTATCTTGAAACCATAATTTATATGGAGAATCTACTAATAGTACAACAGAACCCATTCTTAATTCATTACCTAATCTAAATGCTTTTACATGTCCATCAATATTTAATATATATTTATGCTTAGATTGTTCTTCTAATTTCATAAAATTGTGATCCCCAGCATCAATACGAATACCACCTTCGCATTCAAATTGACCTTGCTTATTTAACTTTATTTTATCAAAAGTATCGAGTTTGGCATCGGCTTTTGGTTTAGCATTCCAGGATGTTAATTTAGCATCTAATATATCTTTACCGTTCGCTTGATACGATGCTGAAAAATATGCTGATTTCAATCTCATATTAGTGCCAACAGTAATACCACACCCGGTAGCTGAACCACGAAATACTGCCTTATTTATTTTTTTACTCCAATCCATTTCAAACTTTTGTTCATTTGAATGATTGTTTTTACAATCATCTGGATAAATATCGTCTGTGATTCTCATCATATCATCTTGAGTAGGTATTGGTATATCATTAAAGTCAGTATTAGTACATTGTGATAATATCGGCGTATAAGTTTCATGGTGGTATTCCTTTTCTAAAACCTTATTACCTAATAACTTATCATAGGGTTCTTTCCAACCCTTTCTAAATACAGGGAAATCCCTTGGCGAAAAAAAGAAATCCATATCATTAATTCTTTTACCTTTTTCATTCATCTCATCTAGAAAATTTTTTAAGAAATATTTAAAGGGTACTTCTGTTTTATCACCTTCTTGTAAATATTCTTTGGATTCGCCTTTTCCTTTATCACCTTTGCCTTTGCCTTTATTACCTTTTCCTTTATCACCTTTGCCTTTGTTACCTTTTCCTTTATCACCTTTGCCTTTATTGCCTTTGTCTTTATTACCTTTACCTTTATTGCCTTTGTCTTTATTACCTTTACCTTTATTCCCTTTGCCTTTATTACCTCCGCCCCCACCTTTTCCCTGACCCTTCCCCTTCCCCTTACCATCATCTGATGTAAATTTTAATTTAGTCGTAGTAAAAAAACAATTATTAGCATACCAAAATTCGGCGTCCGATACATTATAATATTTATCTTCTAAACTTTCTACTGTATCGGCGGGATTCAAACCTCTTAATACATTCGCCCAATTATTTATATACCCATGATTACTAAATGGTAAATATGTTTGTAATTTATTATCTTTAATAGATACATATATTCCTTTCTTAACTTTTTTAAATAAATATAAAAATGTATGGTAAGTTGTATCTAAATTATATCCATTATACGACCGCATATGATTTTTCGAAGTTGCTATTTTTGATTTTCGCGGATAAGATAATAATCTAGAATTTAGTAAACCATATTTTTGAAATTGTATGATGTCTCCGGCATGAAAATATAATTGAATAAATGATTCATATTTGGGATTTGTTTTAATTTCATTTAATTTATTTATATAATCACCTCTCTTATTAATTTTATCTAATGATTTCCAAGATATAGATTTTATACAGTCGTGTTCTTCGCCTTTGGTAAATTTATCCTGTCGGAACCGGAGCGGTTCGGTACTTTTGTGATCCCTAGTTTTCTTATTCCACTCATTTAGATCATTTAGATCTAATATTTTGACTAAATCTAAACCAGACATTATTAATATATATATTATAAAATAATTTTATTTTTATTACTATATATAAAATTAAATATCTCTTCGACAACTTTTAGTTTATAATTACTGTAATCTCTTATTCTTATTAAGCACTCATTTCTTGTGAACCATCTTATTGCACTAACTTCGGATATCTGATCTTTATTCTTTTTATTAATAAATAAATTATAATTATTATCCTTTATTTTCCCAACATAATAAATATTTTTGTAAACTGTATTATTAGAACCTGTATACTCTTCACTGAATGGTTCGATTTTTAATAAAGTATATTGATTCGGTGAAATATTAGTTTCTTCTTCAAATTCTCTTTTGGCACATTGTAAATCTGTTTCATTTAAATTACGACGACCTTTTGGGATTTCCCATTCATTATTTAAATAATTCATAGTTGAATTACTTACAAATCTGCGCAGATCTAAATCCTTAAATTTATAAAAACTTCTAATATAATCTTTTTCAGAACTTATATTACTATACCATAAATTGTTCCATAAAGTACTAAATTTATTATTTAATAAAACTTCTTTCTCCAATGCACTCATTCTATTGAATAATAATTGAATATATCCAGGATTTTCTAAATTATATTTACCTCTTACAAATTCAATATATGATATGGAATCTTTTCTTTCAATCATAACTATTTCATTATTATCATTTAATAGTGCTACCCCATAACTTAATCTAGGGTATAAACATTCTTTAAATTTGTGACCTCTTCTTCCACAATTTCTACAATAAATATTGTTCATTGATATTTAAAGTCATTATATTTTTAAATATAGCATTTTAAATTTGATAAATATTAAAGATAATTATATAATAAATATAAATGGATTCTAAATCACTTACTAAAACTAGTTTCTGTAGCAAAGAAATTGATAATGTAACTAATAATGAACTAAAAAAACATATTCTAGATGATATGTTTAATAAAACAAATATTACATATAAAACAAGATACGCTAAAATGTTTAATCAACAATTCCTAAAAAATTTTAATAATCCACATATCGTATGTTTAAAAACAATTGGTTCCCCATATTTATTATATTGTACTCAAATTAATGATGTAAATTATTGTTTTCTTATTGACAAAAAAATTAAAGATGGATATGATTATCCTAAGATATTCCTTGTCCACTATAGATTTAATGAAGATATCTTTAATGGCACTCTATTTGAAACTGAATTATTAAAAAATAATGAGGATGAATGGTTCTTATTAATTGGAGATATATATTCTCATAATGGTTCGTCAATTTTCAATAAACAAATTATTGAAAGAATGAATATTGTAAATGAAATTTTTACAAATAAATATATTGATGATTCATTTTGTAATATTTGTCCAATTATGATTAAAAAATATTTTGATTATTGTGATATTGATAATATTATTAATGATTTTATTCCTAATTTAAATTATAGAGTAAGAGGATTTTACTTTATTCCATTGAAAAGTACATATGCGAAAATATTATATTTCTTTAATGATCATGACTATAAAAAAATCAACTATAGGAAATCAAATAATATTTCATTTAGAATTATTAAATCACTGAAACCTGATATATATGAATTGTATCTAAATAATGAAACAAAAAGTTCATTAATTAAACATAGTTATGCTTCTATTCTAAATATTAAAACATCTAAATGGTTAAAAGATTTAACAGATGTAAAAAAAGATGTTAATGTTGAATGTTATTTAAATAAAGAATTTAATAAATGGGTTCCTACTAAAGAAACTAATATTGTAGACTGTATTAATGAAATTAATTAAACTCCTCATGCACAATATGGACAATTTCGAGCAGAACTGGTATCACTTGTACCTGTATAATCGGACGTATCTTCACAAGGAAGAGTGACATGTACGCGATAAGGAGACTCTTCATCATTGGTTTCTCCACTATATGAATATTCTTCTTCAGATGATTCTTCTTCATCATTAATATCAATATAGTCATCATCTGATGTATCTGTGACAGAGTCATTATTTTCATTAGATACAATAGACATATTATCAGAAGCATTAGAACCACTGCCTTCCGACTCATAATCAATAATTTCATTTATGATATTTTTTCTAGGAGCACCAGGAGGAGTAGTCATAGAAGATCTAACTCTATTTTCAGGGGTATTAGGAGGAGGTGTATCGGGTTGCTCAATATTGTGAGGCTTAAATACAGTCCAACCACATTTCTTTTTAATTGATAGTTCATACATATTGTCCAAAAGTTCCTTCATTTTAAAGATATTTTCATCGATTATTTCATCATTCCCATCATAATTAAAATATCTCATTTCACTACGAATACATTCCAAGATATTGAGTTGTTCATACATTTTATTTAAACCCTTAATCGTCTTTTTGTTTACATTTGAAGAATTTTTGTCCATGTTTTATATCTTTATTTTATTTTTATATCTTTATTTTTATATCTTTATTTTATTTTTATATCTTATATTTTATTCTTAATAATAAATATTTATAAAATCAAATTTCAAATTTATTTAACCGGTACTACCGAATCCTCCAGAACCTCTCTGCGAATTAGATAATTCATTTATTACTCGAATTTCAATGGGTTCTAATGTGGGTCCGCATATCTGAAATAATCGACTTCCTTTTTCTATCTTAAATTCATAGTTTTTAATATTATCAACACAAGCAATAATATTACCACGATATCCTGCATCAATAATTCCAACCGAATTTGCTAAACGTAGTGGAGTTTTAATAATTGATGACCTTGGATATAAATAATATGATACATTATTATTTTCAATATTATCATGTAATGCTTCACATTGAATTTGTAAATCTATTTTCATTGTTTCACCCGGTCCAATAATT
>Ga0209119_1000025_pt1 | contig 149454 bp, 142 predicted proteins | sample COG_03_FD_184747 | JGI IMG/M metagenome (GOLD analysis project Ga0209119, IMG submission 184747) | Pelagic Microbial community sample from North Sea - COGITO 998_met_03 (SPAdes) (version 2) | ecosystem: Environmental > Aquatic > Marine > Neritic zone/Coastal water | place: Helgoland, sampling...
CTTTGAAGAAAAATGACGAAATCGTCGAATCTTTGCAAGAGCGAATTGTTGGACGTTTTACCTTACACGACGTCTACCACCCAGTCACCAAAGAAGTCATCTTAGGAGCGACGCAATTGATCACTGATGAACTGGCACAACAAATACAAGAAGCAGGAGTCGATATGGTAGAAGTACGTTCTCCATTGACCTGTGAGGCCACCACTGGAATCTGTGCGAGTTGTTATGGACAAAGTTTGTCCACACGCTCCATGGTTCAAAGAGGAGAGTCTGTGGGCGTCATTGCAGCACAATCCATTGGGGAACCTGGAACACAGTTGACATTGAGAACTTTCCACGTTGGTGGGGTTGCAGGGAACATTTCTGAAGACAACAAATTGATTGCCAAATTCAATGGTAAAATTGAAATCGAGGACTTGAATACGGTTGCAGGTTTGGATCCGCAAGGAAACAAAGTGGACATCGTTATTTCCAGAACTTCTGAAATCAAAATCATCGACGAGGTAACCGGTTTGGTGTTGAGTTCAAACAACATTCCTTACGGATCTCACGTTTTTGTAAAAGGAAACAAAAAGATCAAAAAAGGAGCTGTCGTTTGTCAATGGGATGCCTTTAATGGGGTCATCGTTTCTGAATTTGGAGGAAAAATCGTTTTTGACAATGTTGAAAAAGGAGTCAACTTCCAAGTAGAAATCGACGAACAAACAGGATTCCAAGAAAAAGTAATTACCGAATCTAAAAATAAAAAAATCATACCTGCCTTGATCATTCAAGACGAAAATGGCGAAGCTTTGCGTTCGTACAGCTTGCCGTTGGGTTCTCATCTGATGATTGACGATGGCGAAACCATCGAATCGGGAAAAGTTTTGGTAAAAATCCCGCGTAAGTCTGGAAAAGCAGGGGATATTACAGGAGGTCTGCCACGTGTGACAGAATTGTTTGAAGCCCGTAACCCTTCCAATCCTGCCGTAGTTGCGGAAACAGACGGGGTGGTTTCTTTAGGGAAAATCAAACGTGGAAACCGTGAAATCATCGTAGAGTCTAAATTCGGAGATATCAAAAAGTACTTGGTAAAACTTTCCAACCAAATTTTGGTACAGGAAAATGACTTTATCAAAGCTGGGATGCCTTTGTCTGACGGAGCGATTACGCCAAACGATATTTTGAAAATTCAGGGGCCCTCAAAAGTACAAGAGTACTTGGTCAACGAAATTCAAGAAGTATACCGTTTGCAAGGCGTAAAAATCAATGACAAACACTTTGAAGTTGTCGTCCGCCAAATGATGCGAAAAGTACGTATCATCGATTCAGGAGATACCTTATTCTTAGAAAATGCATTGGTTCATAAAAATGATTTCATCAAACAAAACGATGCCATTTATGGAATGAAAGTTGTCGATGAAGCAGGAGATTCCGAAAACTTAAAAGCAGGTCAAATAATCACTTCTCGCAAATTGAGAGATGAAAACTCTCTTTTGAAAAGAGAAGACAAAGCATTGGTCGTCGCAAGAGATGCGAAGCCAGCGACTGCTGAACAAGTATTGCAAGGGATCACCAGAGCTTCCCTACAGACCAAATCATTTATCTCTGCGGCTTCCTTCCAGGAAACAACCAAAGTCTTAAACGAAGCGGCTGTAAGTGGTAAAGTAGATACTCTAGAAGGATTGAAAGAAAATGTAATTGTTGGAAAGCGAATCCCTGCAGGAACAGGAATGCGCTCGTACAACAAGGTCATTGTCGGTCCAAAAGACGAAATGGAAGAAAACATGTAATTCTTGTCGAAAGACAACATGCATTGGAATACAAATCTGGGTTTTACACATGTAAAACCCAGATTTTTTTTAACTTAAATAAACACACAATGAGCGAAGAAAAACAAAAAGAAGGCCAATTGAACATTGAATTGGACGAGAGCATTGCTGAAGGGATTTATTCCAATTTGGCAATTATCAACCACTCTGCTTCCGAATTTATTGTCGACTTTATCAATGTCATGCCTGGAGTACCCAAAGCCAAAGTCAAGTCAAGAATTATCTTGACACCAGAGCACGCCAAGAGACTGGCTAAAGCATTGGCAGAGAATGTCAAAAGGTTTGAAAAAGCCAATGGCCCGATCAACGAACCGGAGCACCCTCCGATTCCACTGAATTTTGGTCCAACAGGACAAGCTTAAACTAAACCAGAGAGGATGTTGAAAGACAGCCTCTTTTTTTTGGAGGAATTCAAAAACCATTCCTGATATCTCATCCAATTTTACGATATTTGTTTTCCTATTATTGGGAAAGCCTCTTTATAAGAATCCTTAACAATCCGTATATGTCAGACGATAAAAAAGTTATTTTTTCCATGTCAGGTTTAAGCAAAACCTACCAAAGTACAGGGAAACAAGTTTTGAAAAACATCCATTTGAGTTTTTTTTACGGAGCCAAAATTGGCATCTTGGGATTGAATGGATCAGGAAAATCTTCCTTGTTAAAAATCATTGCAGGTGTCGATAAGAATTACCAAGGAGACATCAATTTCCTTCCGGGATATTCGGTTGGTTTTTTAGAGCAAGAACCTATTTTAGATGAGACAAAAACAGTACTGGACATTGTCAAAGAAGGCGTTGCTGAGACAGTAGCGGTCTTAGATGAGTACAATCAAATCAACGATCAGTTCGGTTTGGAAGAAGTGTATTCAGATGCTGACAAAATGGAGCAGTTGATGAACCGTCAAGCGGAGTTGCAAGATCAAATTGACGCTTCCGATGCCTGGGAATTGGACACCAAATTGGAAATTGCAATGGACGCCTTGCGGACACCAGAACCCGACACGTTGATCTCCGTACTCTCTGGAGGAGAACGCCGTAGAGTGGCACTTTGCCGCCTGTTGTTACAACAACCCGACATTCTCTTGTTGGACGAACCGACCAACCACTTGGATGCAGAATCTGTCCATTGGTTGGAGCACCATCTGGCACAGTACAAAGGAACCGTCATCGCTGTTACACACGACCGTTATTTCTTGGACAACATCGCAGGGTGGATTTTAGAGTTGGACCGTGGAGAAGGGATTCCTTGGAAAGGGAATTACTCCTCTTGGTTGGATCAAAAATCCCAACGCATGGCCCGTGAGGACAAGACAGCTTCCAAAAGGCAAAAGACTTTGGAACGTGAATTGGAATGGGTACGCCAGGGAGCCAAAGGACGTCAGTCCAAGTCCAAAGCCCGTTTGGCCAGTTATGACAAATTGATGAGTCAAGACCAAAAGGAAAAAGAAGAAAAATTAGAAATTTATATTCCCAACGGTCCTCGTTTGGGAACCAATGTAATCGAAGCCCAAGGCGTTTCAAAAGCTTTTGGTGACAAATTGCTCTACGACAATTTGGAGTTCAAACTTCCTCCCAATGGCATCGTGGGGATCATCGGTCCCAACGGAGCGGGAAAGACAACGATTTTCCGAATGATTATGGGAGAGGAAACTCCAGACAAAGGAGATTTCAAAGTAGGGGATACCGCTAAGATTTCTTATGTAGATCAATCCCACTCAGACATTGATTCCGACCGTTCGATCTGGGCCAATTTTGCCGACGAACAAGACCTGATCATGATGGGAGGTAAAATGGTCAACTCCCGCGCCTATTTGAGCCGTTTCAATTTTAGCGGTTCCGAGCAAAACAAAAAGGTAAGCACCCTCTCTGGAGGCGAACGCAACCGTTTGCATTTGGCAATGACCCTCAAGGAAGAAGGAAATGTATTGCTGTTGGATGAGCCGACCAATGATTTGGATGTAAACACTTTGAGAGCTTTGGAGGAAGGCCTAGAAAATTTTGCGGGTTGTGCCGTTATCATCTCGCATGACCGTTGGTTTTTAGACCGCGTATGTACCCATATCTTAGCTTTTGAAGGAGATTCCCAAGTTTATTTCTTTGAAGGGAGTTTCTCTGAGTACGAAGAAAACAAGAAGAAGCGTTTGGGAGGCGATCTGATGCCCAAAAGAATCAAGTACAAAAAGTTGATTCGTTGAGAACAAGCAATCTCATTAAAAAAACCGTTTTCAATAGTTGAAAACGGTTTTTTTTTAGCGGCTGTAAAGCTTTTTTCGAATGCGACTCAACTGAATGGGTGTAATTCCTAAATTGGAAGCAATGTGGTATTGGTTGATCATGTTGTCAATATTCGGGATGCGCTTTTGTAGTTTCAAATAGCGTCCCGTCGCATTGAGTGTCAACAACTCGTCGTTCGTTTTTTGAAGGTGGGCATAGTGCAACTCCACCGTTCGGGTATACCAAAGACTGATTTCGGTTTCAGCTTTGCAAACTTGCATCAATGTGTCGTAATTGATTTCTAAGACATCACAATTGGTCAAACACTGGCAACCAATCTTTGTGGGATTTTTCGTGATAAGCGCCTCTGTGGGTGCCAAAATGTTATAGGTGCTGATCAACGAGCGAATGTACTCCACGCCTTTTTCAGAAATGCTATAAGATCTTGCAACACCTGATTCTATAAAATAGATGCTTTCAGGTACCGAATCGATTTCTGTAAGAATCGTACCCGCCTTGTAACTCTGCGAACAGCACATTTCCATAAATGCGGTATAAGATTTTTTGGAAAGCGGAGAAATGTTGTTCATGAACTGATGCAGGGAATCCATAATAATTGGTTGGTTTGGGAGATTAAACATTTTAAAGATACAATAACATTTGTTAATTTAATTAATTTTTAACAACTGTATTTTAAAAAATAGCTAATAGTATGCCTTTTATTTTGTGAAATCAATTTTTAGAAGGTAGATGCTTGCAGCGGGACCTTCCATAAAAAGCAGGTCCAAAACACTCAAGTTTTCTAAGAAACCATGCCGTTTGTCAAACATTTGGACATATTTTGGAAACTGAAGTGAGGGTGCTTCTTTGGCGTTGACCAAATTCCGCAAGTCCTTTTTTCCTAAAACGTGTTTGTCAAATGTTTGTGTGGTAGTAAATTCGCATTTTTCTTCGAGGGCTTCCATGACAAATTCATGTACATCGAGGTGCAAATCAAACAAATAAAGGTGTTTTTTTTGGAATATTGCCGACAAATCATCTTCGTAATACTCGTAAAAAGGCGAACTGCGGTAGCCCGCTTGGAGAGATTTGAGGTGGATTTTTTGCCAAGGAGCTGTTTGGTAGTCGATTTTAACGTCTTTTGTTTTGGTTTTTTTTCCGTTTTTAGCGTGTTGAATCGGCACGTTCAAAAGTTGTCTTCCATGAGGGCTGTATATGTAACAGCGGGTTCGATAGGTCTGTTTTTGAAAATGGTCTGCCAGCTCAAAGCAAACGTGCTTTGATTGCAAAATGGCGGCATATTGAGCAATGGGTGAAAAATAACTGGGCTGTAACAAGATGTTTTCCAAAAGATTTATTTTTTATTGTCAAACAAGAATACAAAATACAGTTTAGGTATTTGCCGCCTTTTGAACTACGATTTTCGTTTCCGGTATTTTTTAAAACCGTAATAAATGACCAGCATTCCTAAAAAGTAATAGAAATACGATTTCAGAGGGCCATCTCCATGCACAGTCGTAAACAAGCGCTCCCAACGGATCTTATCCAATCCTTTTCCATAACTGTCCCAGCTAAACCACACAAATACAGGTTTTCCAACCACATGGTCAAAAGGAACATAGCCCCAATACCGTGAATCTTCCGAATTGTGTCGGTTGTCTCCCATCATCCAATAATAATTCTGTTCGAAGGTATAACTGTCTGCGAGTTTGCCATCGATGTAAATTTTCTCAGCTTCTGTGCTCAACTCATGGTGTTCGTATTCTTTGATGATGCGGCTGTAAAGCGGCAGTGTTTTCGCAGTCAACTCCACTGTTTTTCCTTTTTCAGGGATGTAAATCGGACCAAAATGATCCCGATTCCATTTGTAGGAGGCGGATGGAAATACCCTTTCGGCATTTCCTTTTTTTTGTAAGTTTTTTTGAACGCTTTTTACAATTGGACTTTTTTTCATTTTGTTTGCATGCTCTTCGTCCAAGTTCAAAACGTATTGCCCTGCTTGGATATAAGCTTCCCCGCGACGGACTTGGTATTTGTTGTACAAACTATTTTCGCTAAGGTTTTGTCCTTTTGTATCTACCGTGTAGAAAAACTGTGGTTTTGCTCTTTCTGGCATTTCAGAATACGAGCCGTTGATGTAAATGTCGCCCCCTCTGATTTCCAGACTGTCTCCAGCAATTGCGACACAACGTTTTACATAATTGGATTTTTTGTCTACCGGCTTTACAATTTTACGATCGGGTCTTTTGAAAAATTGCTGAACCGTATCTGTCGGCCAGTTAAAAACCACAATGTCATTGCGCTTTATTTTTTGAAAACCGGGGATTCTAAGGTAGGGAATAGCCGGTTTTTTTAGATAGGAGCGAATGCCAAGCAATGGCAAGGTATCGTGTACCATCGGTGCTGCTATGGGCGTTATAGGAACCCTTGCTCCGTAGTGGAATTTGCTGACAAAAAGGAAATCACCCACCAACAACGATTTTTCAAGAGAAGAGGTAGGAATGGTAAAAGGCTGCATCACATAGGTATGGACCAAGGTCGCAGCGATGACGGCAAAAAGAATGGAGCTCACCCATTCGCCAAGAGCGCTCTTGGGCTTTAAATCTCGGTCGGTCACGTAGGCGACATCTGCCATGTAATTTAGGTAGTAGAGGTAAAATCCCAAACTTAAAAAACTCAACCATGTAGCTGCTGTAGAATTTTTTCCAAAACTTCGTGAGGTCTCCACCCAAAGGACAGGAAAAAGCAACAAATTGATCACGGGGACAAAGAGCAAAAACACCCACCATTTCGGACGGTTGATGATTTGCATCAAGACCACGGCGTTGTAGATTGGGACCAGTGCTTCCCATGCTTTTCTACCCGCTTTTTTGTACAGTTTCCAGGTTCCTAAAAAGTGGACACCTTGCAGGGCTAAAAAAAATAAAATCCATTCGCTACTCGTCATGTGCTAATTTTTTATTGTTGTTTTTTTACAAACCAAATTTTTATGCATTCGGCACCAAAGCAGTTTTAGATGCCCAATACATCCTTCATCGAAAACACGCCTTTCTTATCGGCAATCCATTCCGCTGCAACCACAGCGCCCAAGGCAAATCCTTGACGGGTGTGTGCAGTGTGTTTGATGTCGATGCAATCCACCTCAGACCCATAACGGACCGTGTGTGTACCAGGTACTTCAGGACTTCTGATGGCCGTGATTGGAATGCTGTTTTCTTTTGTTGCTTTGTCCAATTCCCATTGGCCGTGCTTTGTGTGCTCGATGACTCCTTCAGCAAGTGTGATTGCCGTACCGCTCGGCTCGTCCAATTTTTGTTTGTGGTGAATCTCTTCGATCTGAACTTCGTATTGCTCCAAGTTTCCCATCATTTTGGCCAATTGCTTGTTCAGCTCAAAAAAGATGTTGACACCCAAACTAAAATTGGAGGCATAGAGAAAGGCACCCTTCTTTTTACGGCAAAGCGTTTCCATCTCTTTATAGCGTTCCAACCATCCGGTTGTCCCAGAAATGATAGGGACCGAGTGATTCAAACAATTCGAAATGTTGTGTACTGCAGCATCTGGAATGCTGAAATCTATGGCCACCTCCGCGTCAGAGATGTCATAACTTTCCGCATCCTTGTCAATTTTTATGACGATTTCATGCCCTCGACTGAGTGCAATCTTTTCGATGGTTTGTCCCATCTTTCCGTATCCTAATAGTGCTATTTTCATTTTAAAAATTGAAGTTTAAAGCAATTCCTACCACCGTTTGTTCGGTGTAGGGAGTTTGGTATATTTTTGGGTCGAATGACAGTTGGTCATTGACGTTGAACTGTAACAAATGAGCGCTGACACTTGCCTCCAATACTTGCAAGACATACAAGGCTGCAAATGTCAGCAAAGAAGTATCCCTGTTTTGTTTCAATGTTTTTTGGGCACTGATCAATCCCGAACGGGAGATCAATTCGGTGCCATTTTCTAATACAAACTCATCTTTGAGTCCCGCTTCTCTCAACTTGAATGCACGCCTGTATTTTTTGTAAGTGGTGTTGTTTGTAGCGTAGTAGTAAATTGGAATTGCCAATGCTCCGTATACGATGGGTACTTTCCAGTAATCTTTGTTGTAGGTTTGACCCAAGCCTGGAAGGATTGCCGAATAAAAGGCAGCTCTTGCAGGGGTCAAAGGATTGTAACCATCTTTTTTAAAAACCTCTTCACTTGTCAGGTAAGTGTTTTTTGTTTGCGCTTGAACAGCACAGGAAATACCCATTAAAAACAATACCTGCAGATATGTCAAGCGAAACAACACTTATTTTATCAGTTTTTGAATGCGTTCAAAATCTTCCTGAGAATCGAAAGGAATGGAAATTTTTCCTTTTCCATTGTTGCCAACTGTCACCTGTATTTGGTGTCCCAAATACTTGCTGATGGTTTCAATTCCATTGGCCACATACGAAGGTGTTTTGGCTTTTTTTGACTTTTTTGTGTCTGGATTTTTTAAGTTTTTGACCAGTTCTTCTGTTTGACGAACGGACAATTTGTTTTGGATGATTTTCTTGTAGATCTCCAATTGCTCATTGAGGTTTTCGATGTTGATTAGGGCCCTTCCGTGTCCCATAGAAAGAAAACCATCTCTCATTCCTGTTTGAATGATCGGGTCGAGTTTTAAAAGCCGCAAATAGTTGGTGACCGTCGACCTTTTTTTGCCGACACGGATGCTCAATTCTTCTTGGGTAAGGTTGATTTCTTCGACAAGCCGTTGGTAAGAGAGTGCGATTTCAATCGGGTCTAAATTCTTTCGTTGGATGTTTTCAACCAAGGCCATTTCAAGCATCTCTTGATCATTGGCGAGCCGCACATAAGCGGGAATCGTCTCGTTTCCAAGTTGTTTAGAGGCTCTAAAACGGCGCTCTCCAGAAACCAATTGGAAACGATTACCTGAAGTTTTTCGAACCGTTATGGGTTGAATGACGCCCAGTTCTCTGATTGAATTTGAAAGTTCTTCCAGTGCTTGTTCGTCAAAATGTGTTCTGGGTTGGTAGGGGTTGACTTCGATGGAATTCAAATCCAAATCGATGATGGTTCCGACAATTACCGCTGCGTTTTTATCTGTAGCTGCATTGTCAGTTTCTTTTAGAAGTGCGGATAAGCCCCTGCCCAAAGCTTGTCTTTTGGTTGCCTTTGCCATTATGAATTCTTGTTTAGAACCTCGTTTGCAAGGTTGATATAATTGATCGCTCCTTTGCTTGTCGCGTCGTATGCGATGATACTTTCTCCGAAACTTGGCGCTTCTCCTAAGCGGGTATTCCTTTGGATGACGGTTTCAAAAACCATTTCGTTGAAATGTTTTTTCACCTCTTCTACCACTTGGTTGGAGAGTCGCAATCGGGAGTCGAACATGGTCAAGAGCAGTCCTTCGATGTCCAAATCCGCGTTGTGTATTTTTTGAATGCTCTTGATGGTGTTCAAAAGTTTTCCAAGTCCTTCCAAGGCGAAGTATTCGCATTGTATCGGGATGATGACGGAGTTTGCAGCGGTCAGTGCATTGAGCGTGATCAATCCCAAAGAGGGTGCACAGTCAATAAGAATGAAATCATAACGATCTTTCACAGACTCCAATGATTTTTTCAACATGTATTCTCGGTCGTTTTTGTCTACCAATTCAATTTCCACTGCTACCAGATCAATGTGAGCGGGAATGATGTCCACATTCGGTGAATTTGTCTTTTGAATCGCTTGTTCCGCACTCGCGGTGTGTTCCAAAACTTGATACGACCCAAGTTCATTGCTCTCGACGTCCAATCCCAGACCGGAAGTCGCATTTGCTTGTGGGTCTGCATCGATCAACAATACTTTTTTTTCCAACACTCCCAAAGCAGCAGCCAAATTTACAGACGTGGTCGTCTTACCAACACCACCCTTTTGATTGGCAATTGCAATTATCTTTCCCATTTGAGCAAAATTATGATTCAAAAATACAATTATTTACGGGTTTTTAAAAAGGAAGATGTTAACAAACTTTTAAGTTGCTAATTCTGAGGGAGCTTACAGCAAATAAGGGCTCCGAAGAACCCTTGTGCGATTGTTTTTTTTGATGTGAACTCTTTTTTTTAAGTGCTTTTTAAGGCGGTATATTTTTTTGTAAAAACACAGTTATTGTTGGGTTTTGAATCCTTCTTTTTTGAGGTCAAATACCGATTTTTTGAGTGTTGGCCAGCTGTTGTTTGTGGTATCAACATCTGCGGTTTCCAAATCTGGATCGATCAGAATGCTCTTGATTGCTTTGGTCGATGAAATAATTTTGCGCACCTCTCGGTCGTTTTTTTGCCATATTTGGGCGGGGTAGGTTTTTCTTTTTTTACGACCGTCCTCATAGGTGATCTCTGCAATAATAGGCATCACAAGTCCTCCCGGTTTTTCAAAGACAATTTCGTACACATAGGAAGGGATTTCTGGGGCAATTTTGTTTTTGTATTTTTTTTCAAGGTAGCTGGTCAACAGTTGGATGTCTTCAATTTTTTCCGGTTCTCCTTCTGAAATTTCATCGGTCGTCAAGAAAAGTCCGGGTCGGATTCTTTCTGCAGGAACACCTAGCTCTTTGGCCATCGAAAGAATTCTCTTGGTAGGTTTGTCAGTGACACGGAATTGATTCACCTCTTTGACAGCGATGTCGCAGACATCGGTTGTGTAAAACCACCCCCTCCAAAACCAATCCAAATCTGCTCCTGAGGCATCTTCCATTGTTCTAAAGAAATCTTCAGGAGTCGGATGCTTGAACATCCACCGTCTGGAATAAGTGCGAAAGGCATAATCAAACAACTTTTGGCCGAGAATTGTTTCTCTGAGGAGGTACAAACCGGCGGCAGGTTTGGTATAGGCATTCGGACCAAATTGATAGACCTGATCTCCTTGGGTCATGATGGGTGCAATGTTGCTTTGGTCGCCACCCATGTAGGGCACGATGTCTTTGGGGAGGTTTCCCGTGTTGAAATCTTTGTCAAATGCCAATTCTGTCAAGGTTTCGATAAAAGAATTCAAACCTTCGTCCATCCATGTCCATTGGCGTTCGTCAGAATTTACAATCATCGGAAAAAAGTTGTGTCCGATCTCGTGAGTGATGACGCCAATCATGGCGTCTCTTGTTCTGTCTGAATAAGTGCCATCTTTTCTGGGTCTTCCATAATTCCAACAGATTTGTGGGTATTCCATTCCTTGGTTTTTTGAGTGGACAGAAATGGCTTTGTGGTAGGGGTAGTCAAACGTGTATTTGGAATACTCCTTCAAGGTGTGAGCAACCACTCGAGTGGAGTACTTTTCCCAAAGAGGGTTTCCTTCTTTGGGGTAGAGTGAGTAAGCCATTACGGCAGTTCCATTGATGTCGACAGCCATGGCGTCCCAGATAAATTTACGGGAAGAAGCAAAGGCGTAATCGCGGACATTTTTTGCATTGAAATGCCATGTTTTTGTCTCTTTGCTCGTGCTTTTTTCAGCGACTTCTGCTTCTTCTTGTGTGACAATCATGACGGGTTTGTCAAAAGAATTTTTGGAAGCATTCAAGCGTTTTAGTTGTGTTTTTGTCAAGACCTCTTTTGGGTTGGTCAACACCCCTGTTGCGTTTAAAACATGGTCTTTGGGTGTCGTAATCTTAACTTTGTAGTCTCCAAACTCCAAGGCAAATTCGCTGCGTCCCCAAAACTGCATGTTTTGCCAACCTTCCACATTGTCGTAGACTGCCAAACGCGGGAAAAATTGAGCAATCACATAGAGCTTGTTCCCATCTTCTTCAAAGTGCTCGTATCCTGAGCGGGTTCTGTCGATCGTGTGGTCGATGATGTTGTACCACCATTTGATTTCAAATTTAAAAGTCTTGCCAGAGGCCAAAGGTTTTGGCAAGTCAATGCGCATCATGGTGCGGTTGATGGTGTAGGACAGTTCATTGCCATTGGACTGTTGTACGGCTTCAATATTGAAGCCACCATCAAAAGGTGCTTCGATAAATTTCTTTGCAAAGGTTGCTGGAGTGTAGAGTGGATCCACCGTATCAATTTCTATGTCGGGAGATTTGGAGTCTTTTGCCAGTTTGTTTTGGTCCAATTGCAGCCATAAGTATTCCAAAGTGTCCTCGGAATTGTTGTGGTAAGTGATTTTTTCGAAACCACTCAGCCTTTGACGGGTGTCGTCCAAGACGATGTCCATATCGTAATCAACTTGTTGTTGAGTGTAGTGGGTGCCGGGAGCTCCAGAAGCAGAATGCTGGCTGTTTGGCGTGGCAAATTCATCTTTGAGTTGTTTGAATTTATTCGTGTTGGTATGTCCTTTTTGAGTTTGGGCTAAAATGAGTTGGCTTGCTGTGCACAGCAATACGAGGAATGCGAAACTTATTTTTTTCATGTCAACTTGGTTTTACACGTATAAATGTAGTCCTAAAAAGGAAACATTTAGTTAAAAATATATTAAAGATTTTGACTTGTTTTTTGTGAGAACAACACTTTTGTTTTTGCCGTATGCCTTTGTCTTTACAATATTTTCTTGCTCGTTCAATGCATGCGTCAAAAGGGTGTTTTTGATACGAAGGGATTGCAAACTGTCAATCTCTTGAATTTCTAGATAGAAAACAACCTGGTTTTCCTCGTATTCTTTGCCCAAATACACAAAGTTTTTCTTTCTGTTGTTTACCTCAAAAGAGAGTTGTTCGTTTAGGTAAGCACGGTAGCGTTTTTCGATTTCTAGTGGCTCTCTGTCTGTGGCAATTTCAACAGCTGCAGTTCCGACAGCATTCAACGCCGTCTGAAGATCGTCTACAAATATCCGAACGGTCACCTGCAAAGCCTGCTGTTCTTGCACATAATCTATTTGCATCAGACTCATGTAGTATTTGTGGTTGGAAAAGGCAACAGAGAGTGAGAAAAACAATCCCAGCCCAACTAATTTTATGGAGGTATGCATGTAAAAATTTCCGAAACGATTCGTTTATAAAGATACTCAAAAAAATAATTTGAAAGAAGGAGGCATCAAGCCATCCTAAAAAGCCGCTTCAAACATAAACTGTTCCGTCTTTTAGCGATGAACTCCTTGCGAGGAAAGCCACCTTTGGTATTGTTTCGCATTTCTGTTGTGCTGCCTCAAACTTTTTGTAAATACGTGACTTCCGATTGTTTTTGTGCTGGCGCACATAAACATATACCTGTGTTTGGACGGATTCAGTACGGCATCTATGGATGAGATGTCAGGCATAGCGATGGGGCCTGGAGGAATCCCGGTGTATTTGTACGTATTGTAGGGAGAATCGATTTTTAAATCTTTGTTCAGAACGCGTTTGACTTCGAAGTTTGTACCGTATTTTTCTTGGAGTGCAAAGATGACAGTAGGATCGGCTTGCAATGCCCATTTTTTGTGGTACCGATTCAAGTACAAACCGGCAACGATGGGTCTTTCGCTCACTTGCGCCGTTTCTTTTTGGACGATTGAAGCGAGGGCAATGACTTCTTGAACCTCTAAATTTTGTGTTTTGGCTTTGGCAATGCGACGGACATTCCAAAATTTATGGTACTCTCGATACATTTTGTTTCGAAATCCGTCCGCACTAGTGTTCCAAAGGAATTCATAAGTATTGGGAACGTACATGCCAATGGCATTCTTTTTCGAAAAGCCGTGATTGGCTAAAAAAAGAGAGTCCGTAAAAGCCCGCATCAAAGAGATTGAATCCGCTTCTATTTGTTTGGAAATTCGCCCTGCTAACAATTCCAATCGGTGTTGGTTGTTAAAAGTCACTTGTACAGCAGCTTGTTTGCCACTTCTCAATAAATTGACCAACTCGTTGGAATTCATCCCTTTTTGAAGCAGGTACCTGCCTCCTTTGAGTTGTTTTGTATATTTTTTTTGAGTAGCGACCCATGCAAAGTCCTCCGTATTTTTTAAAAAAGGCCGCACTTCTTCTAGCAAGTTTTCAAAGGTGCTTCCTGAGGGCAAGTACAGGTAGCCTTCGGCGTGTACATTTTCTGCGTATATTTTCCTTGCAAAATGCACCGTGACCCAGGCAATTGAAGCTGAGATTGCCAAGACAATTCCGATGGTTTTTTTAGTTTTTAAAGGCATCATTCAATCTTCATAGGTTCGAATCAATTGGTACATCACCTCGTCTTTGTATGTGGGAAGGTCAAAAATCCAATCTTTGCGGACGCCAGCAATGACAAAGTTGTTCTTTTTAAACAAGTCCATGCTGTTTGCGTTGTCGGAAGCAATGTGTGCATACAGTTGGTGCAGGTTCAAATGCTGAAAAGCATAGGAAATCAAAAGGCGAAGCGCTTCCGTTGCAAAGCCTTTTTTTCGGTAGGTTTCTAGCGTCAAGATACCAATTCCTGCTCTTTTATTTGCCGGATCGAAATCGAACAAATCGATCATGCCAACGGGTTTGTCATCTGTATTTGTCGCCATGACCAAACGGAGTTGTTTGGCTTCGTAAATGTCCAAATGCGCATTGTCGAGGTATTTGGACAAGGTGAATTTAGAAAAAGGCGTTTGGGTGTTGCTGACTTGCCAAAAAGCCTCTTTGTTTTCTGTTTCGTACAAAAACTGAAGGTCTTCAAGTTCCAAAGCTCGGAGGTGTATTTGAGTTCCTTTCAACGTATTCATAGCCTATTTTTTGATGGATAGCTGCCCTTTAAAAACAAATTTTGCGGGCCCTTTCAGGAAGACATTTTGGTAGCTGTGGTTTTGTTTGAGAAAGGAAACTTCCAAAGCTCCGCCTTCTACCTTTAGTTGGATGTTGTTGGCCTGGGTGTGGTTTTGCGCATGCATGGCAATTGCAACTGCAGTTGCACCTGTCCCGCAAGCCAATGTCTCTCCTTCCACACCTCTTTCATAGGTACGAACTCGAAAAGAATCCGCTCCAGTAGCTTCTACAAAATTCACGTTGGTTCCCTCTTGAAAATAAGGGGCGCCATTTCGAATTCTTTTGCCGTTGGCAAACACATCATATGCAGCAATGTTTTCGACAAGCTCCACATGATGAGGAGATCCGGTGTCTAAGAATGCGTGGTTGGACTCAATTTGTATTTCGGAGACATCGATCATCTGAAGAGAGACCACACCTGCTTCAATACTTGCATGGTGTAATCCATCTACCGCCTCAAAAGTAGTTTTGTCACCAATTGCCTTCAAGTCGTGAGCAAAAGCGACCAAACACCTGCCGCCATTTCCACACATCGTACCTTCTCCGCCATCGGCATTGAAATAAACCATTTTAAAATCGTGGTTTTCGGAAGGGTTGAGCAAGATCAATCCATCTGCTCCAATTCCAAAACGGCGGTTGCACAAATGTTGTATGAGGGGGGCGTCGTCGTGAGGGAATTGCAAATCGCGGTTGTCAATCATCACAAAGTCATTTCCAGTACCTTGGTATTTGTAAAAAGTCAATTCCATAGTGTGTGCGTTCTCAATTGCAAAGTTAGTAAATAAACATGATTTTGAAGCGGTCTTTCAAGGAGTCCTGTCTTCCCTCTAAAGCAGGGGGGTGTTTTTTTAGGAACCCCATCCGTCTTTTACAAGCTCAATGCGCATTGCTCTGCACATTTTTCACCGTCAATGGCGGCAGAAATGATTCCACCTGCATATCCGGCCCCTTCACCACAGGGATACAGTCCTTTGATTTGCGGGTGTTCCAAACTTCCTCTTTCTCTCGGAATTCTCACAGGAGAGGAAGTTCTCGATTCGGGAGCATGAACGACGGCTTCGTTGGTCAAATAACCCCGCATGGATTTTCCAAATTGCCGAAAACCTTCTTGCAATGTGTTGTGGAGGAAGGCAGGAAACAATTCTGACAACACTGCGGAAGTCGTTCCGGGTTGGTAGGATGTTTTAGGGATTTCTGAAGAACGTATTCCCTTTGTAAAATCGACCAGTTTTTGAGCGGGTACTTTTTGAGATTTTCCTCCAAGCGCCCAGGCTTTTTGTTCGATTTGTTTTTGAAATTCCAAAGCGGCCAAAGGGCCTTTTTTGTGAAAGGGGGCAAAATCTTGCAGTTTTAACTCTACGGCAATTCCTGAGTTGGAGGTGGCTTGGTCCCTTTTGGAGGGAGACCAGCCATTCGTCACCACTTCTCCAGGGCTTGTGGCGCAAGGGGCTATGATGCCGCCCGGGCACATGCAGAAGGAATAGATACCTCTATTTTTTACCTGTTTTACAATGCTGTAAGGAGCAGGAGGGAGGTATTCACTGCGGATGTCACACTTGTATTGTATGCGGTCGATCAAAGCCTGTGGATGCTCTACGCGAACACCCAAAGCAAAAGGCTTGGCTTCGATGAAGATGTTTTTGGCGTGCAACAGTTCAAAAATATCTCGTGCTGAGTGCCCCGTCGATAAGATCAATTTTTTACAGTCAAATTTTCGGCCATCTTTTAAAGAGACCCCCGCGATTGTTTGGTTTTTGATATGGATGTCGGTCACCCTTGCTTCAAAGTGAACTTCGCCCCCATGTGCGAGGAGGGTTTCCCTTATTTGGGCAATGATTTTTGGCAGTTTGTTGGTGCCGATATGGGGATGCGCATCGACCAAAATATTTTTGGTGGCTCCAAAAGCGACGAGCAGTTGTAAGATGGCTTGTACATCGCCTCTTTTTTTTGAACGGGTATACAGCTTTCCGTCGGAATACGTACCTGCACCCCCTTCGCCAAAACAATAATTCGAATCTTCATCCACCAGGTGCAGTCTGTTTAGCGCTGCCAAATCCCTTCTTCGAGCCCGCACGTCTTTCCCCCGTTCCAAGACAATGGGTTTCAAGCCTTTTTCCAGTAGTTTGAGTGCGGCAAACAAGCCCGCGGGCCCCGCTCCGACCACCAACACTTCTTGTTGTTTGCTCACATTGGGGTAGTCGGGGAGCTGCGGTAAAATCTCCTCAAAATCTTCCTCGAGGTACACGGCAACTTTGAGGTTTATTTTCACAGAACTCTGTCGCGCGTCAATCGATCGTTTTAGAATTTCTACATGCCGTATTTCATCGAAAGATGCTTTTAGTTTAAAAGCGACTTCTCGTTTTAGAAGGGCTTTAGTGGAAGCGACTTTGGGCGATACACGGAGTTGAATTTCTTCTGGCATTGGGCAGGTGTTGAGTGGTTTTGATCAATTGAAGAAATTCCAAACGAGCCCAAATCGAATCGTAAAATCTCGGAAAGGTTGGTTTGGAGTTGCGTAGTAATTGGTCTTGTTGAGAGCTGAGAGTAAGTTTTCGGCTTTGACAAACAAACGCGTTCTTCGAATTTGTCCGTTTACAAAAAAGTCGAGCAGTGGTTTGCCTCCAATTTCCGTTTCGTTTTGCAATACAAAATCTCCGAGAAGAGGATGGTACTTGTTGGCTTGGTAAGCAGAAAAATAATGTGCTGTGATCCCAGTTTGCAAGTAGAGCGATTTCTTTTTAAACAAGTATTCCGAAAAGTAGAAAGTTGAACGTCCAATAAAATCAGGGACTTTTAACACCTCCGCACCGCTTGCCACATTTTGGTATTGAAAGGTGTTGTCCCAAGCAAATTTCCAAAACACAAGTTCTTTGTGCGCTTTTATTTGAAGGTAATTGACAGTGGATTCGTACTGCATGGGTTTCGACTGTGTGTCTGCGCTGAAATAATTGTAATTGTCAAGTTGCGTCAAGGAGGCCGAAGCGGCGACCCAAGGACTTTTTAGGTCCAATTTCAAATTTCGAACAGCCGTATTTTTAAAATTGTTTTGCCAGTTGTAGGCAATAAAATTGCTTTGAAAGAGCCTGCGATTGAAATCGGGCGCTTTGGAGCTGATTTGCAAAGAAGCTGCAATTGCGATGTCTCTTTTGTTTTTGTAGGCCGCTTTGACAAAGAGTTGGTTGCCACGGAGGTCCCCAGCGATGCTCGTACTTGCATTGGCGGAAAAGGAAATGTTTTGAATCACAGCTTTCCATTGAGCTCCTGCAGCAACCAGTGTTCCCTTGAGTTGACTTCCGATCGTTTGTGCATCCGAGTAGACCAAATTTTTATACCCTTGGTAATAGGCGTCGTGGGAAGAAAATACGCGGAAATTTCCAAGTACGTATGGAGAGTCAAAGTCCAAGTAGACTTTGTTTTGCATGCGTTTGTGAGCTGTTTTGTCAGCGGTTGTACTTTTAAAAGTTTCTCCAAAAAAAGTAGTGGCGGCACTGCTAAAGTAAAACTGTTTGGTGTCGTAGATGAATTCGTGCCCTAGTCTCAGGTGGGATTTTGTAGCGGGCAAACTGTCTTTGTTTTTGAACAATTTGTACGTGTGGTCTGCGTAGTACCTTTTACCAACCAAGACGCTTTTTGCATTTTCCAAATTGACATCCAACCTCCCTCGATCCGAAAATTCGGAGTCGTTGCTGTCAAAAAGACCCAAGGAGGTTGGAGTCAATCCTCCATTTTCCTGATTTTCCAAATTTTGTGAGCTCATGTGAGCGTTCAGTTGGTAGCGTTGGTTTTTTGACTGGTAGGAGAGCGTTGCTCGAAAATTGACATGGCTGCTCAAGGAGTTTCGGTAGCTGCCCAAAGAGCGCAATCCTTTGTAAGCGATAGCGACATTCAATCTTTTGTGGCTGTTAAAGGTCAGCCAAGAATCCAAAAACTGTCCTTGCTCCAATCCGGACCTGTAGGAAAATTGAGAGGATGGCGTCGGAACGGAATACGATCGGATGTCTTCTACTTGGTAGTAATTTTGATGTTTGGCGCGCGCCCCCATTTGGGGCAAAAGATCGGTGCCAACAAAATTGTAGCTCAGTGGATTCATCACCTGTCCTTGATTTTGTAAGGGCTGCCATCCAAAGAGGTCTTTTCTTAGGAAATTCATCTTGTAGTCTTTTTGGATGCTGAGGGTCGTGTCCAAAAGAACCGTGTCTTTTCTGTGTGTGATGCTCTTGTAATCGAGGTAATTCGCCTTTCCAGATTCTGGGTGTACCTGCGTTGTCGTCTTAGAGGGTTTGGACATTCGCAAGGGACTTTTTTTTAGTTTTACCACTGTGGTGTCTCGGTCGGTAGTATCGGAAATGCGGTCGTTTTTTTGTGCACACAGCCCCGTACAAAAGAGACAGATCAGAAGCTTGGATAAAAAGTTTTTCATACGATTGTGGAATGCCTTTCCTTTATTTTTTTAAAAAAGCAGGAAATGGATGCGCAGTGTCCTTGCATTTGCTGCATCGCAAAGGTAAATTATTTATTCAGAAAGTACCCTTTTTGCAAACTGGAATATTTGGAAGCTGCTTTCCGTGACAAGGGGTGGCATCACAAATGTGGAGATGCCTGCGCTCAGAGGTTTTGAGAATTCTAAAAACAATTTGTTCCCTATGTGCATTCCCTGTACATTTGTGAGCAGATCAAAAATATGGGACTAGAGGCACGCTTTTCAGAGTATCGATTGGAGGTGGGTACAGACGAGGCAGGAAGAGGCTGTTTGTCTGGACCTGTGGTTGCGGCAGCTGTCATCTTGCCAAAAGACTTTGACCACCCGCTGTTGAACGATTCCAAAAAATTGACTGAAAAACAACGCCTGCTTTTAAAACCGATCATCGAACAGGAAGCCCTGTCCTTTGGCCTGGGAATTGTAGGTGAAAAAGAAATAGACAAAATCAATATTTTACAGGCCTCTATTTTGGCCATGCACAAATCCATCTCCGCGATGCCATTGCTTCCAGAATTCATCATCGTTGATGGCAATAAGTTCCATCCTTACCGTGAGATCCCTTCTCAAACCATCGTCAAGGGGGATGCAAAATACAAAAGCATCGCAGCGGCTTCGGTATTGGCAAAAACCTACCGCGACGCATTGATGTTATCCATGCACACACAGTTTCCTGAGTACAATTGGAAAAAGAACAAAGGATATCCAACCCGAGAACACCGCAATGCCATTCGTGCTTTTGGCATCACTTCTTTTCACCGAAAAACCTTTCGATTGTTGCCTGAGACGTCTTGAATGGGCAGCTTTTTTTCTAAAAACCAGTTCAATCTCTGTTGGTGATTTTTTAACTTTTTGCAGCGGTCAAGAAAGGAATTCTTCTAGGTTTGTAAGCACACGTTCTTTGCAGATTTGAAGAATGCGTTTGTGAGTGTCCGAATCATTTTGTGAGTACGTTAAAAACTCTTCCTGAGTGAAGAGGCCGAGGACCATGCCCTTGATCAGTTGCCGAAGTTGAACGTCCTTGTCAAAACTGGACTCTAAAAGCGCCGCGAGTTTTTCACTGGAAAGTGCCTGTAAGTTTTGATTTCTTTTTTTCAAGTGTTTTTTGACAAGCGCTAAGAGCAGCGGGTGTTGAAACTTGATGATCGGTCTTAGGGTTTTGTTTTGAAAGGTTTCTTGCGCACTGCTTGCGGCCGAATTTTTTGCGGTCTTGATTTCAGGCCGTAGTTTTTGTAGGGAATCAGTTCTTGATGTTTTCATGTTTTTAGGGGATGGGCTGTTCGCTGTCCAATTTAGGAAATAATGGAGGCAAGTTGCGTGTGGAGATTTCATTTTCTTTTGCAATTGTGATGACCACCGTCTTGGAGGTAGGCGTGTTGCTGATTCTCGCTTTGCTTTGCAGGGGAATCAAAACGTTCGCCTCTGGGAAGTAAGTGGCGGTACACCCTTTGGGAATGTCGTAGGGGAGTGCCAAAAAGCCAGCTGCGCTTCGTTGCTCACCTTGGAAATGACTTGTCAATGTGACCAAATCCTTCTCTTTCAAATCCAATTCCCTCATGTCCTCTCGGTGCATCAGCACCACCCTCCGCTCATTTGATATGCCTCGGTAGCGATCGTCTAAGCCATAGATGGTGGTGTTGTATTGGTCGTGGGACCGGATGGTCATCATTAAAAATTGATCTTTGTCCAATTGGACATCTGAAATTTTATTCAGTGTAAAGTTTGCTTTTCCTGTTTTTGTGGCAGAAAAATCATTGGCTCGTACCTTGTTGGGGAGGTAAAATCCGCCGGGGATTCGAATTCGTTGGTTGTATTTTTCAAAGCCTGGGATCGTATTTTCAATCGCTTGTCGGACACGGTCGTAATTTTTTGGCATGTCTGCCCAAGGTGTTTTAGAGTTTTTTAGGGTGGCCAGGGCCATGCCTGCCACGATCGCTGTTTCACTTTTCAATTGGTCAGAAAGCGGGGAGAGGTGGCCTGCAGATTTGGAAACAACTCCCATGGAGTTTTCGACAGAAACAAACTGTTCTCCACTTTCTTGCAAGTCTTTTTCGGAGCGTCCTAGGCATGGCAAGATCAAAGCCTGTTTGCCGTGAATCAAATGGCTGCGGTTTATTTTGGTCGCAATGTGAACCGTCAATTCACAGGCGCGCAGTGCGTCGGCGGTATATTCAGTGTCGGGGCTTGCAGAAATAAAATTTCCGCCCATTCCGACAAAAACTTTGGCTTTTTTCGCGTGCATGGCTTCGATGGATGCCACCACGTCAAGCCCGTTTTTTTTAGGGGCGTTGAATTCAAACTCTTTTTCGAGGGCTGTTAAAAAATCGGTTGGCGGTTTTTCCCAAATCCCCATGGTTCTGTCTCCTTGAACATTTGAATGTCCACGGACGGGACAGGTTCCAGCCCCTTTTTTCCCAATACTTCCTTTGAGCAATAGGAGGTTTACGAGTTCTCGAATGTTGTCGACCCCATTTTTGTGTTGGGTGAGCCCCATGGCCCAACAAATGATGATTTTTTGACGGGAAGCGATCATTGCTGCAGCCGCTTCCACTTCTGTTTTGGAAAGGCCAGTAGCTGCAATCAAATCGCTTGTGTTTTCTTTTTTGAGGTCTTTGATAAAAGCCTTGTATCCACGTGTTTTTGTCTTGATAAAGTTTTGGTCAAAAACAGTTCCTGGTTGTTTTTCTTCTTTTTCCAAGAGAAGGAGCATCAAGGCTTTGAGCAGGGCGACGTCTCCATTTATCTTTACTTGTAAAAAAAGGTCTGTCAATTCCGTTCCTGTTCCGATCCATTTCAATGGGTTTTGCGGGTCTTTGAAGCGGAGGAGTCCTACTTCGGGCAGTGGGTTGATGCTGATGATTTTTCCTCCGTGCTTTTTTGTGCTTTCGAGCGCTGACAGCATGCGCGGGTGGTTGGTCCCTGGATTTTGTCCCATGACAATGACCAAGTCGGCACAGTCAAAATCATCCAAAGTGACAGATCCCTTTCCGATTCCCAACGTTTCTGTGAGTGCTGCGCCGGAGGATTCGTGGCACATATTGGAACAGTCAGGAAGGTTGTTGGTTCCGTACTCTCTTACAAAGAGTTGGTAGAGAAAAGCGGCTTCATTGCTCGTTCTTCCAGAGGTGTAAAAAATGGCTTCGTCTGGTGATGGGAGTTTGTTGAGTGAGTTTCCAATGAGCTCAAAAGCTTTCGACCAAGAAATTTCTTCGTAATGGCGACTGCCTTCTTTTAACAGAACGGGGTGGGTGATTCTTCCCTTTTTTCCGAGTTCAAAGTCTGACAAGGCTGCGAGCTCGTCGGTTGCATGGGTAGCAAAAAACAAGGGAGATACCCGGTTTTTAGTGGCTTCTTCCGCGATGGCTTTGGCCCCGTTTTCACAGTATTCTGCCAAGAAAGCTCTCTTTTCGTCGGGGTCTGGCCAGGCACATCCGGGGCAGTCAAAGCCGTCTTTTTGATTTATTTTAGCAAGCAGCCCCATGCCTTTTACAAGTCCTACTTCTCTGTTGATTTGGGCAAAAGTAGAACGAATCGCTTTGAAACCCACAGCGGCTTTGGGGATTTTTGTGAGTTGGATGCCCGTAAGTTTTTCGGGTGTTTGTGCAGTTGTTTTTTTAGTACTCATGGTTGTTGTTGGCTAAGCGGTTTTTTGGGTGTGGTTGGGATGAGCATATAGGGTGGATTTTCCTTGTCTTGAAAACCCGATCAGGCAGATCCCAAACTCTTTTGCGAAGTCTACGGCGAGTGAGGAGCAAGCTGAAACGGCCACGACAGTTCCTATTTTGGCAAAAAAGGCTTTGGAGATGATTTCATAAGAGACCCGCCCGCTGACCAATAAAAAGGCAGCTTTGTGCAGTTGTTCTTTTTGGAGGAGGTCTCCGATGCATTTGTCAACTGCATTGTGCCTTCCGATGTCTTCTTTTGTGTTTAACAGGCTGTGTTTTTTATCAAAAAGAGCCGCTGCATGTGAGCCCCCCGTCTGATCAAATGTCGCTTGTTTGGAGCGCATGTTTTCAAACATGCTTGGCAGCAAGTCAATTGATAGTGCAGGAGTGTTCTTTAATTTTTTTTTGGGTGTTTTTGTGCTGTCCAATTCTTGTTTCCCACAGATGCCACACGAGGATACGGATAAGAGCGTCCGTTTGTTGAGGTAGCCTTTCCGCAATTCTTTTTCAGGAATTTGCACCTGTACTTTTGCAAAACCATTGGGTTCAGTTTGGTTGTTTTTTAGGAGCAAAGGGTTTTTTCCTTTGTAGATGTCTTCTGCGTACAAAAGACCTCTCAACAAGACTTCGTCGTCTCCCGGAGTTCGCATGACTGCGGCAAAGGGTTTTTCGTTGATTTGAATTTCGAGGGGGGCTTCTACCACCAAAAAATCGTCTACCAGCTGCGTCTTTTTGAGCTCTTTTTTGAGGCTTTGGTATCGGGAAGTCTGCATGTCGAAATTGATTTGCAGTAAATTTAAGAAATTCTAAGCGGTTCTCTTAGTTGTCTGTCAAATCTATAACGACGTTGTGTTTTTTGATTTCTTCTTTGTAGGTGTCGTAAGAGAATTCGTTTTTGTGAAAGTCTTGTTTTCTCTTTCTCTTCATTTCTAAGCGGTTCAGGGCACGCATAAAACGACGGACACCTTCTTTGGTTTGGATTTTAAGTTTGGGAACTTCAGCATTGCTTCCATCGTCGTTTTTGGCGACCATCACAAAGTAGGAAGAATTGCAGTGTTTTTTTTCGCCCGTTTGGATGTTTTCAGACGTTACGCGGATTCCTACTGTCATGGAAGTTCTTCCGACATAATTGACACGTGCTTTTAAAGTGACCAATTCTCCAACTTCGATGGGGCTGAGGAAGTCTACAGTATTGATGGATGCCGTAACGCAGTACTTTCCTGAATATTTAGAGCTGCAGGCAAAGGCAATTTGATCCATCAAGTTCAAGACGTAGCCCCCGTGAATTTTTCCACTGAAATTGGAATGAGAGGGGAGCATCAATTCGGCGATGGTGACAGAAGAGTCTTTGGAAGTTTTTGTGTTTGCAGCCATGGTGTTTTCTTAGGTTGCAAATTTACCAAATATAATTGAGTCGCGTGGTTTTTTAGGTCTTTTGGTCAAAAATCATAGGAATGAAAATGTGCAGTGCCAAAACTTTTTTATTTTTTATTTTTCAATGCTTTTTTTTGCGAATTTCAAAACATTTGGTTTTCAAAGGAGCCTCTTCAAGCTGTTTCAAGTACTCTTTTTACTTGCTGCCTTTGGGTTGTGGGCAGTTTTATTTGATTGTGTGTGGGATGAAAGTTGTCAAAGCCTGGGGTGTGAATTGTATCTTTAGGGCATTTGATCTAGGCATTGTTCTCCTTAATTTTTTGACGTAATTGCTAAAAGATTTGCGGGTGTTTCAACAATGTTCTATTTTCGAACATTAAACTAACTAAAACTTACCCATGAAATTATTAAAAAAATCACTTTTTGCTTTGTTGATTTCAACCCTCGCTTTTTCTTGTAGTGAAAGTGATTCCACATCAATAGATAAAGAAGAAATAGACGAAGAAGTAATTGAATATTCGACTACTGCTCCCTATTATCCGATTGATTTTGAAACAGATGGGTTTGGCGCATCCTGGACATGGACTGTTTTTGAAAATGATGACGGTCCAGCAGTTGAATTTGTTGAAAACCCTGACAAGACAGGAATCAATACTTCTGCAATGGTAGCTAAAATAACGGCAAGAAGAAATGGAGCTCCCTATGCAGGTTGCGAATCAAAACACGGAACTGATATTGGTGGATTTACATTTGATGAGAATAACAAGACCGTCAAAATTATGGTCTATAAATCGGTTAAAAGTGATGTAGGAATAAAATTTGCAGAGTTTAATGGCGAAGCGCAACCAGAGATAAAAGTTGCAAATACTAAAATCAACGAATGGGAAGAATTGACTTTTAATTTGTCTGGAAGTATCGGCAAAGGAGCTACCAAAGTTGTGGATCAAATCATTGTTTTTCCAGATTTTCGAAATAGAAGTAGTGAAACTATTGTCTATTTTGACAACATTACGTTTGGAAAATAAAGGAATTGCATTTCCGGTTGATACAAAAGCAATGGGTTTTTTGTCAAAAAAACCTTTTACTTGTTTGAGTTCTCGTTTTTTTCAATCGAATTTTTAGCGCTCAGTCATTAATTATACAATAAGAAACAGTTTTTTAGGTCCTTTTTGAGCCGCCCTTGTCAAGCACCAAGACCTTTTTTTTTAATTTACCCCCAGTTCCCCTATGTTCAAGTATGTCTTTCTTTTTTTTATCGGTTTCTCAGCACTAAATGCACAAAATCCATCATCTGCCGCTCCAACCCCGAACAAAGCACCTGTAGATGTCATCTCTGTGTACAGTGATGCTTTTACGGAAAACATCGCATCCGACCTAAATCCAAATTGGGGACAACAAACTCAAACTACTGAAATCCAAATCGACGGAAACAACACGTTGGAATACGCCAACCTAAACTACCAAGGATTGGATTACCCTGCAACAGATGTTTCAGCCATGGAGTTCGTTCACTTGGACTACTACACAGATGACGCAACCGCTCTTGATTTTTTTCTAATCAGTAAAAATCCTACCGTAGAAAACCCTTACAGCATTGCTATTGTAACAGGAAGTTGGCAAAGTATTGACATTCCTTTTTCAGTATATACTGCCAATTTAGACAGGGTATTCCAATTCAAAACCGAAGGAAATGGAACCGTGTACTTGGACAACCTCTACTTCTGGAAAGCAACATCAGCTGCAGGCACAGACATCTCTTTGAGTGCTTTGACTGTAGATGGTAACAGCATTGCTGGTTTCGAAGCAACATCAACTAGTTATTCTGTGGAATTGCCAGCAGGAACAACGACTGTTCCAACGGTTGCGGCAACGACAACAGACACAAATGCAAGCGCTGTCGTAACCACTGCAACAAGCATTCCTGGAACAACAACCATTGCTGTTACGGCACAAGATGGAGTAACGACGAGCACGATTTCAATCGCTTTTTCAGTGGCTTCAACACCGCCTACTGGTTCTTCTGCCGCTCCAACCCCGAACAAAGCACCTGCAGATGTCATTTCTGTGTACAGTGATGCATACACGAGTATTGCGACCGCGCTGGATCCTTTTTGGGGCCAACAAACAGACGCAACTGAAATCCAAATCGACGGAAACAATACCTTGGAATACGCCAACCTCAACTACCAAGGGATGCAATATGCAGTATCAGATGTCTCAGAGATGGACTACGTTCACTTGGACTACAAGACAGCGGATGCTACCACTCTTGATTTTTTTCTGATCAGTCAGAATCCTACCGTTGAAAACCCTTACAGCATTCCTATTGTGACAGGAAGTTGGCAAAGTATTGACATTCCTTTTTCAGTATATACTGCCAATTTAGACAGGGTATTCCAATTCAAAACCGAAGGAAATGGAACCGTGTACTTGGACAACCTCTACTTCTGGAAAGCAACATCAGCTGCAGGCACAGACATCTCTTTGAGTGCTTTGACTGTAGATGGTAACAGCATTGCTGGTTTCGAAGCAACATCAACTAGTTATTCTGTGGAATTGCCAGCAGGAACAACGACTGTTCCAACGGTTGCGGCAACGACAACAGACACAAATGCAAGCGCTGTCGTAACCACTGCAACAAGCCTTCCTGGAACAACAACCATTGCGGTCACAGCACAAGATGGAGTAACGACGAGCACGATTTCGATCGCTTTTTCAGTGGCTTCAACACCGCCTACTGGTTCTTCTGCCGCTCCAACCCCGAACAAAGCACCTGCAGATGTCATCTCTGTTTTTAGTGACACTTACACAAATATCAACGCCGACTTAAATCCAAATTGGGGACAACAAACGCAAACTACTGAAATCCAAATCGACGGAAACAATACCTTGGAATACGCCAACCTCAACTACCAAGGGATGCAATATGCAGTATCAGACGTCTCAGCGATGGAGTACGTTCACTTGGACTACAAGACAGCGGATGCTACTGCTCTTGATTTTTATCTAATCAGTCAGAATCCTACCGTAGAAAACCCTTACAGCATTCCTATTGTGACAGGAGGCTGGCAAAGTATTGACATTCCATTATCAGTATACACTGCCAATTTGGACAGGGTCTTCCAATTCAAAACCGTAGGAAATGGGACCGTTTACTTAGACAATATGTACTTCTGGAAAACACCATCAGCTGCAGGAACAGATACCTCTTTGAGTGCTTTGACTGTTGATGGCAACAGCATTGCTGATTTCGGAGCATTGAAAACTAGCTATTCTGTGGAATTGCCGGCAGGAACAACGGCTGTTCCAACGGTTTCGGCAACGACAACAGATTCAGATGCAAATCTTGTCATAACGGCTGCAACAAGCATCCCTGGAACAACAACCATTGCGATCACATCGGAAGACGGAAGTACTACCAGTACGGTTTCGATTGCTTTTACATTGAAACCTCCTCTCAGCGTTGCTGCGCCAACACCTACTTGGCCGAGTGCCGACGTCATCTCTGTGTACAGTGATGCTTACACGAGTAATGCGACCAACCTAAATCCAAGTTGGGGACAAGGAACTCAAACTACTGAAGTCCAAATTGACGGAAACAATACGTTGGAATACAAAAACCTCAATTACCAAGGCTTGGAATATTCACAAACAGATGTTTCAGCCATGGAGTTCGTTCACTTGGACTATTACACCGATACATCAAACGTTATTAAATTCTCTCTAATCAGTGCGGATCCTAGGGTAGAAAATGCTTACAGCATTGATGTTGTAAAAGGAAGCTGGCAAACTATTGACATTCCATTGTCAGTATACACTGCCAATTTGGACAGGGTCTTTCAATTCAAAACCGAAGGCAATGGAACGGTTTATTTGGACAACTTGTATTTCTGGAAAGCACCATCAGATCCTCAAGATTTACAATGGGAAACGGTCGTTTCACCCGGCCATCAATGGCATTATACACTTCCAACTTCTGAGCCATCTTCCAACTGGAAAGTGGCGCAGAATGCACCATCAAATTGGTTACAGGGCCCCTCTGGAATTGGCTATGGTGATGAGGATGACGCAACAATAGTTGGGACCACCGCATCTTTGTTTATGCATACCACTTTTGAAATTCAAAATCTTTCAACGATCAATAGGCTCCTTCTTGATATGGACTACGACGATGGATTTGTCGCTTATATAAACGGGGTTGAGATCGCCCGAAATTTGGTTTCAGGAAACCCGGTTCCCTACAACCAATTGAGTGATGGTTTGCATGAAGCACTTCTCTATCGTGGTTTTAGCCCAGAGCGGTATTTTTTAAACAAATCCTTGTTGGTCAACGGAACGAATGTCTTTGCAGTTCAGGTGCACAATCAGTCGGTCGATTCATCAGATTTGACTGCCCTACCGGTGCTTTCTGCCGAGGTTTATGGAGAAAGCGGGTTTTACAGCGATACTCCATTTTGGTTTGAAAACCCGGATCCTGAACCAGTGGACTTCAATTTTTACTCTTCAAATTTACCCATGATTTTTTTGCAAACAGCGGGTGGCCAAGGGATTCCTGATGAACCAAAAATTGAGGCTACCATGAAAATAATTGAGCGGCCAGAAGGGCAACGAAATTATGTGTACGATGTCAACACCCCTGATTATTTAAATTTTAACGGACCGATTAAAATTGAAACCCGCGGTTCGTCTTCTACTTTCTTCTCAAAAAAACAGTACGCTCTGACCACTTATGATGCAATTGGAGAGAAAGACAATGTGAAATTGTTGGACATGCCAAAAGAAAACGATTGGATTTTGAGTGGGATTGCTTTTGACACCATTTTTATGAGGGATTTTATCAGCTACAAACTGTCCAACAAACTGGGTCAATACGCTTCGAGAGGCAGGTATTGCGAGGTAGTGCTGAACGATTCTTATCAAGGAATCTATATGTTGCAAGAAAAGTTGAAATCTGATGGCAGTCGAATTGATCTCAACAAAATCAAAGCTGATGACACGGTTCTTCCCAAGCTTTCAGGAGGATATATTACAAAGTCCGATAAATGGGAAGGGAATGAATTGGGTTGGCAGATGCCTAATTATGGAGGATATAACACAGATTTCATAAATGTCCATCCGAGCCCAGAGGATATATTGCCTGTGCAGAGCGACTACATTCAAAGTGTTTTTCAGAGTTTGGCGTCTACTTCTGCGTCACAAAACAGTTCGCTGATCGATGGCTACCCTTCGATCATTGACATTCCATCATTTGTTGATTTTATGCTTATCAATGAATTGTCCTCCAATCCAGATGCCTACCAATTTAGCACCTATTTTCACAAAGACAGAAATGGGAAATTGAGAGCCGGTCCCATATGGGATTTGAACTTGACCTTTGGAAATGATTTGTTTTTGTTCGGTTTTGACAGGAGCAAAACGGATCTTTGGCAATTCACTGAAGGGAATAGGGGCGCCAAGTTTTGGAATGATTTGTACAACGATCCCGTTTTTAAGTGCTATTTGACCAAACGCTGGAAGGAGTTGACCGCAATCGGGCAACCGCTAAATGAAAACGAGATTTTTGATTTGGTAGATGAAACGGCGGTATTGATTTCTGAGTCTGTGGACCGTCAGCAAGCGATTTGGGGCTTCGATCTCCGATTTGAGGAACGCATCAGCAATTTAAAGTCATTTGTGACGCAGCGCATCCAGTGGATGTCTAATAGGTTGACAAATTCAAGTCTGTGTGACCAAGTCACCACACCCACATTGACGATTTCTAAAATTAATTACAACCCACAAGTTGAGGTTGATGAAGATGCAAGTGATTTTGAATTTATTGAAATCACCAATACCTCCAGTTCATCCAAAGATTTGACGGGTGTTTATTTTGGAGGTCTCGGCTTGACCTATCAATTTCCGAACGGTTATGTCATCGAGGGCAATGCGTCTGTTTTTTTAGCGAATGACAGCCAGACCTTTGAAAATACTTATGGATCTGCCCCTTTTGATGAGTTTTCTAGAAGTTTGTCCAATGGTGGCCAAGAATTGGCTTTGTTAGATGGGTACGGAAATCAAATAGATTTTGTGGATTATGACGACAAATCTCCATGGCCCGAAGAGGCAGATGGAAACGGTTCTTATCTCGAGCTTAGGGATTTAGAGATGGACAACAGTCTTCCTTCGAGTTGGACCGTACAATCCATCCTTTCAAGTGCTGCTATTGGTGAGGATCCGAAAAAGGGCTTTTTGAGTATTTATCCCAATCCGTTTGATACCTACCTAAACATCAGAATAGCAAATGGTGCGAGGTTTGAAAAGTTGACCCTGTGGGATGTGAAGGGAAGGCAAATTGAATCCTACCAAACGGATAAACCAAGCATTGAATTGAATTTGGAAGCACTGGAATCGGGGGTTTATTTTATAGAAATCGCAACTGAAAATAGGACTTTTTACAAAAAGCTCATTCGAAAATAGACAAAGACAAATCGTTGTTTGTTTGGCAGCAGCTTGAACGCTGCGCGCCCGTGCGCCTTGGTTTCTTTTGATGCAAAGTTTTTAGGTTTATGATTCCGTTTTGTTCCCTGTTGCGGCAGCCATCATAGCCATATTTCTCGTGTGCTCAGCTTCTTTTTCTTTTTTTTCAATTTCATCAATTTGTTGAAATATTGCCGCATTGTGTCTGTTCACTTTTCCTGACATAGTGAAAAGGTCAATAAGCGCCCAGATTCCCAAACCCCCCAAAGTGATCCAATACAAAATTTGGATTCCCCATTTTCCAAGATATGCATAATGAGCACCTAAAAAAAACCATAATAAATAAGCTGTCCCTGTTGATTTTACTTTTGACTGAAGGTAATGTTTGTTCATTGTTTGGTGGTTTTAATTGGTCCTACTGCTGTTTTGACAAATTCCGATTTTATTTTCTTGTTTTAACGGCAAACAAAATTCGAATATTTAAACATATCATATTTTAGAAAGATATACAACCGCATGTTGGATGCCGTCAATTTTTTGTTTGATGAATCCACTGCCACTGTTTTTGTAGCCAAGCGGTTGGCTTTTTTCAAACCCGATTTGCATGAGGGTGTTTTGTGTTGGAGCATGAAAGATTGAAATGGGGCTATTTTGAAGAAGTTTTGTTCTTCATAGAAAAAAAACTTATGTAACGTTTGCTTCTCATTTTTAAATAATTTAAGTTTGTGTCTCACTTATACACGAACATTATGGAAAATAACATCATACCAATTTTTGGAATTTTAACAGGAATTATTGTGCCAGTGGCCGTATTTATTTGGCTGTATTACGAAGGCAAGGGGAAGAGAGAAACTGTGCTAGAAATCGCCAAACATTTGGATGATCCTGCCAAATTGGAGGAATTATTGGGTGTTTTTGAGGAGCGAAAAAAAGAACCCATTGACTACCGAAGAGGCGGCGTTATTACAATTTTTGTAGGTGTCGGAATCTGGTTTTTAGGTTTTTTTGCCCTGGGCTCTTTGTTTCAAGGCATTGGGTTTTTAGTTGGTTTTATTGGACTGGGCACCCTGATTGCTGGATACCTCTACCCAAATACAGGAAAAGAACTTACGAACGCGGTTGAAGAGTTTGAAAAGAAATAGCCTTGGGAAAGCACCACAAAAAACTTTTAAACAATCTGGAGCATCTCAGGAAATCTGCGGGTTTGACCCAACAAGAACTTTCAGTTGCCGCGGAGGTTTCTAGAAAAAGCATCAATGCCATTGAGAACGGCATTTACATTCCGTCTACTGTTTTGGCATTAAAGATTGCAAAAACAATCAATTGCACAGTTGAGGACTTGTTTGCATTGCCTTAATTTTCTCCGCTAGGATCTGTAAATCATCCGGTTTGGGGCCTGGGAAATAGAGGAGTAGTCTCCCTATTAAAAGTGTGCCAATAAACCAGGTCATTTACACGACGGATTTGGAGAACAGGTATTCTTTTGTCCGGTCATCTAACTTCGCAACTTTTTCCATTCCTTTTAACTGAGCTTTTAGTTTCAACTTCCTGCCGTTGGAAAAAGTGAATTTTAACGGCGCTTGCAATAGTCCTTTTGACAATTTTAGTTTTTCAATCTCATTCCAAGTAAAATAATCAGATGTATCTGGTTTCCCGAAGAACGTAAGCTTGTGATAATGCATGCCCTTATCGGTGACAGCGACAAAATAAATCCTTATGGCAAATGCAAATAATGGTCCAATTAAAAAATACCAGCCCCAAGAAGGGGTGTATTGAGCTTGAAAGAATCCAATTAGCTCTTCACCAGATTGTAGTTTCGGTAGGATAAGTTCGTCTCTTGCTTTTTCTTTTTTCATATTGTTCAATTGTTTGGGTAGTACCTGTTTTTAATGTTGTCCAACGTCAGTACATGGCGAATATACATAAAAAGTAAAAATGTTCATTCAGTGAGTGGCTTATTTGGTGCTTTCCAGGATTTTATCCACAGTTTTGCGGTGCTTCAAAGTGGAGACGCCGGGAATGAATGCCGTCTTTCCCTGGCCTCCCGCTTGGGATATGTCCTGATCCTGTTCTTACAGACCCGCAGTCTTAAAATAAAAAATCTGCTCAAGCAAGCTTGGCAGATTTTTTGTTTTTAATCCTGATGAGTATCAGGTTGCTTTATCGTGGAGACGCCGGGAATCGAACCCGGGTCCAAACAAGCAATCGCAAGGCTTTCTACATGCGTAGTTTTTAATTAATTTTCGATCTTGAGCCGCTTAAAAACAAGCTACGCAAGACTTAGCTTCTTTATTTCGGAAGGGCACCGAAGCTTGCCGTTCCTAGAATTCCATTTACGACACCTCTGAGTGGAACGCCGAAATTCAAGGCTTTCCGGAGATGTAAAGCTTTCTCACCTTGTGAGACTAGGCCAATCCTACTGTGATTCGGATTAAGCAGCTAAAGCGTAGTTATCTTCGCCGTGTAAAAAAGTGAAACAAAGTTTTACGAGGTCTGTTTCCTTGCTCGGCATGCTTACATATTGATTGGTCTCGCTGTCAAAACCAGTCGTCCCCAATACATGTGATTGGTTTTGCAAAATTAAGAAAATAATAAGGATTTGAGTCGATCTCTTTGCGTTAATTCAAATATATTCGCAGTACCGAGAATTTGTAAGAAACAAAATGCAAGACCCAAAAGACGTTTTAAAAACCCTCGCCCACACCCAGATGCCTTATGGTAAATTCAAAGGGGTCGATCTTATTGATCTGCCCGAACCGTATATTGTTTGGTACCACAGCAAAGGATTTCCAAAGGGGAAAATAGGCACCCTTTTGGGCTTGGTTTACGAGCTCAAACTAAATGGTTTGGAACACCTGGTTCACAAAATCAAAAAGCAAAGCCAGCCTCTTCCAAAAAGAGGTTAATGCAACTTGTTGATGGTTTTGCGAATCGCCACTAAATTTGTCAACAGCTTTTCCAAATGTTGGAGGTCCAACATATTGGCGCCGTCGGATTTGGCATTTGCCGGGTCAAAATGTGTTTCCAAGAACAAACCGTCTACGCCTGTTGCAATTCCTGCACGGGCAATGGTTTCAATCATGTCAGGCCTTCCTCCAGTCACGCCACTGCTTTGGTTGGGTTGTTGCAGCGAATGGGTCACGTCCAATACCGTCGGTGCAAAGGCTTTCATTTCTGGAATGCCGCGAAAATCGACCACCATGTCTTGGTAGCCAAACATGGTCCCTCGGTCTGTGATCCACGCTTTGTCATTGCCGCTGTCTTTTACTTTTTGTACGGCATGTTGCATCGCTCCGGGACTCATAAACTGTCCTTTCTTGAGATTGATGACCTTGCCCGTTTTTGCAGCAGCGACCAGCAAATCGGTTTGACGGACCAAAAACGCAGGTATCTGTAAGACGTCTACATAGGCCGCTGCCATTGCTGCATCCTCGTTGGTGTGGATGTCTGTCACTGTGGGAATGTCAAAGGCTTCCGATACCTTACGGAGTATTTTGAGTGCCTTTTCGTCTCCGATTCCCGTAAAACTATCGATGCGAGACCGGTTGGCCTTTTTGTAACTTCCTTTGAAAACCAAAGGGATTTCGAGTTTGTCAGTCACGGCTACCAAGCGTTCTGCAATGCGCATAGCCATTTCCTCTCCTTCGATGGCACAGGGGCCTGCCAAAAGAAAAAAATTGCCGCTCTCCGTGTGTTTTATTTTGGGAATCTGCTTCAAATCCATGGGATGTCTTTTTTTTGCAAAGATACATTTTTAGCCGTTAATTTTCAGCGCAGCTACCAAAATCATTTTTCCTAGGGTCCCCGAATAAAAACGGCTTCTATTTGCGATTATTCCTTATTTTTACACTTTAGAGCTCTGTCCATGAACATACATTTTATTGCCATTGGAGGAAGTGCCATGCACAACCTTGCCCTGGCCTTGCACCTCAAAGGCGCACAAATTACAGGCAGCGACGATGCTGTTTTTGAACCTTCCAAGTCTCGTTTGCAAGCCAAAGGCTTGTTGCCTCTAGTTTTTGGGTGGTTTCCAGAAAAAATACACACGGACTTGGATGCTGTTATTTTGGGCATGCATGCCAAGCCCGACAATCCAGAACTGCTGAAAGCCCAAGAGTTGGGCCTAAAAATTTATTCCTATCCCGAGTTCCTATACGAGCAGTCCAAAGACAAAACACGTGTGGTCATCGGCGGGTCTCACGGAAAAACAACCATTACTTCCATGGTGCTTCACGTACTCAACTACCACGAGGTGGCAGCAGACTTTATGGTGGGCGCGCAGTTGGAAGGCTTTGAGACCATGGTGCATTTGACTGCTGACAACGAATTCATCGTATTGGAAGGAGACGAATACCTGTCCTCCCCAATCGACAGGAGGCCAAAGTTTCACTTGTACAAACCCAACATCGCACTGATCAGCGGAATTTCTTGGGACCACATCAATGTCTTTCCGACTTTTGAAAATTACAAAGAACAGTTCCGGATTTTTGTTGACTCGCTGACCAACGGCGGCATCCTTGTTTACAACGAAGAAGACACAGCAGTCGACAACGTGGTAGGAGAAAGCCAACACACAGTCAAAAAGTATCCCTACGGAACCCCCAAACACAAAATCGAAAACGGAACCACTTATTTGGATACGCCCGTCGGTTGGATGCCCCTCCAGATTTTTGGAGAACACAATCTGCAAAACCTGGCAGGAGCCCAGTGGATTTGTCTTCATATGGGGGTAGGGGAAGATGATTTTTACGAGGCCATCGCCAGTTTTTCTGGTGCCAGCAAGCGTCTTGAGAAAATATCAGAAAGCTCAAGTACCGTTGTTTTTAAAGATTTTGCACACGCGCCTTCCAAGGTACAAGCGACCAGCAACGCTGTCAAAAAACAATACGAAAAACGCAGGTTGTTGGCCTGTTTGGAATTGCATACCTACAGCAGTTTGAATGCCGCTTTTTTACAAGAGTACAAAGGAACCTTAGACGCAGCAGATACGGCAGTTGTTTTTTACACACCCAAAGCAGTTGCACTCAAACAACTCAAAGAAGTCACTGCCCAACAAATAAAAGAAGCTTTTGGAAGAGAAGATTTGATCGTTTACACAGACCCCCTTGAATTTCAAGAGTTTTTGTTCGCTCAAGATTTGTCCGATACCGCCCTATTATTGATGAGTTCGGGAAATTACGGAGGCTTGGATTTTGCGGCTTTTAAAACAACTCGGACAGAGTGATTGGGGATTCTTGATGTGGAGTTTTGTAAAATTCTTCGCCCTGCAAACACCGGGAATCAACATAAAAAGACGTTTAATTTTGTTTCCAGAAAAAGGGGGTGAGCAGGATCAAGACAGTAAACAATTCCAGTCTGCCAATCAACATGAGGAAAGAACAGAACAGCTTGGCGGCACCGGACAATTGGGCATAGTTTTCAGTAGGCCCTAAAGAGCCAATGGCGGGCCCGACATTTCCGAGTGACGAAGCGGCGGCTCCGATGGCCGCTTCAAAATCCAAGCCCAAAAAGCTCAAGATAACGGCACTGCTGACAAAAATCAACATGTACAAGACAAAAAAGGAAAGGATGTTAAAGACAATGGTCCGAGAAATGCCTTTTCCGTCATAGCGAACGGGGATGATGGCATTGGGATGCAGTAATTTTTTAAATTCCAACACACTGTTTTTGATCATGATGATGTGTCGAACAATTTTGACACCTCCACTGGTAGACCCAGCAGATCCCCCGATAAAAAAAAGCGCAAAGACGAGCATGGTGGCCAAGGAATTCCACATGGTGTAATCTGCGGACACAAATCCGGTGGTCGTTACGATGGCGACCACTTGAAAGCTCGCATGTCGAAAGGCACTTTCAAAAGCGCCCCAAGGCATGGGGTGCAAGACTGTTGTTTGTAGGTTTGTATCTTGAAAGAAATAGACCATTCCCGTGACGCTGACACAAAGGAGCAATACGCCAAAGAAGTAATATTTAAACTCTTCGTTTTCAAAAACCCGTCGTATTTTTCCTTTCAAGGCAAAATAAGTAAGGACAAAATTGGTCCCCGCAACAAACATAAAAGCGATGACGATGTACTGCACCATTGGCATGTGGTTCCAATGTGCGATGCTCGCATTTTTGGTAGAAAAGCCACCGGTACTCATGGTTGCCATTGCATGATTGATGGCGTCAAACCAGGTCATTCCTGCGATCTTCAACAATAAAAACTCCGTCATTGTCAACGAGACATACATCAGCCACAAGCGCTTGGCAGTTTGGGTGATTCTCGGGTGCATCTTGTCGGTTGAGGGTCCTGGCGCTTCCGCCATAAACAATTGCATGCCTCCAATTCCCAAAAGAGGTAGGATGGCAATGGTCAATACGATGATTCCCATGCCCCCAATCCAATGGGTGGCGCTTCTCCAAAATAAAATACCTTTGGGCAAGACTTCGATGTCTTGTATGATGGAGGCTCCCGTAGTGGAATACCCAGAAATGGTTTCAAAAATAGCATCTGTAAAGTTGGGAATGGCTCCAGTGAGCAGGTAGGGCAATGCTCCGGTAAAAGTGAGTACCAACCAACCCAAAGTGACGATGAGGTATCCTTCTTTTTTCTGGAGAGATTTGTTGGCATTTCTGTTAAAAAACCAAGCGCAAAAACCCAGAAGAATGGTGATGACGCCCGCTGAAAAAATCCCTTCGCTAGCCGCCTCTTTGTGGTGCCAACTAAAGGGGACAGCCAACAGCATAAAAACACCGTTTAAAATGGCGGTAAGTCCCAAAAAGCTCGCAATGATTTTGTAGTTTAAACCGTTCATGGATTTAGTTGTTAAAGAGCTTTTCTACCTCTCCGATGGCTTCGGGCAGGCAAAACACAATGGCCCTGTCTCCAGGTAGGATTTGAAAATCTCCAAAAGTCATCAACGCTTCTCCTTTTCGGACTACGCCGCCAAAAACCGCTTTTTTGGTTAGGTTGATGTCCTTGATCGGCTGCTCGGTGACTTTGGTGTTTCTTCTGACAAAAAATTCCAATACTTCGGCGTCAACATTGTGAAGGTTAGCCAAGGCCAACACCTTTCCTTTTCGAACGTGCTTGAAAATAGCACTGGCAGCCAAGAGTTTTTTGTTGATCAGTGTATCAATTCCTATGGTTTGGGAAATGTTGATGTAATCCATGTTTTCTACCAAGGCGATGGTTTTTTTGACACCTTTGGATTTGGCAACCAAACAGGACATGATGTTGGTTTCTGAATTTCCAGTTACTGCCACAAAAGCGTCCATTTTGGCGATGGATTCCTCTTCGAGCAAGTCTACATTTCTGCCATCTCCTTGAACAATTAAAGTACCGCTAATCGCATCTGCCAATTCAAAAGCTTTGTCTCGTTTGGCTTCAATCAGTTTTACGTTGAAATTTTTAGCGCATAAATTTGAAGCTGCTTTTTGGCCAATCTTACTTCCACCCAAGATCATGACATCCTTGACGCCAATCTTTTCTTTTCCAATCAAACGATAAATCTTGTCAATGGAATCTTCAGGGACGGAAAAATAGACCTGGTCGTGGTGTTTGAAAAGGGTGTCTCCCCTCGGAATGATGGTTTCTACGGTGTTTTCTCTTTTGAGGGAGATGGTGATGAAATCAATGTCTGAAAATTCTTTCTTGGCTTCTTGTACGCTTTTGTTTACCAAAGGCGATTTGGACGAAAGACGGGCTCCAAGGATGTTGATGGCCCCGTTTTCAAATTCAATTTTATCGTTGAAGACGGATTCGTTTAGAAGCGTTTCTATTTCGTTGGCCGCTAAGTTTTCAGGAGAAATCATGTAATCGATGCCCACTTCTGCAAAGTTGATTTCTTTGGTGGTCAAAAACTCGGTATTGCTAATGCGCGCAATGGTTTTTTTGACCCCCAATTTTTTACTCAGTGCTGCAACGGTCAAATTGGTGTTTTGAGATTCGGTCACTGCCAAAATCAAATCAGCGTTTTGCACCCCCGCCTCTTTTAAAGAGGCCAAGGAGGTGGCATCTCCTTTGACGGTGATGACATCCAAGTGGTTGTCAATGTATTTCAGTTTTTTGGCGTTTGAATCAATGACATAGGTGTCTTGAGATTCGTTGGAAAGCAGTTTCGCTAAGTGGAAACCGACGTCTCCAGCTCCGGCAATGATAATTTTCATCGGTAGGTATTTGTACAAATATACTAACTATTTGAAAACTCGGGATTGATTCGCACGCAAACTTTGTTCATGGCGACATGCCTGGAGTTTGTCACCGCTTTTTTTCTTTGTATTGGAGTTGTTTTTTTTAGACTTTCTCAAGGAAAGATTCTGTATCTTTAAGTTAAAAATTGCCGTTTATGGAAGCCAAAATCGCAAATTTTACAATCAAACATTGGAATGTCAATGACAGGCCGCGAGAGAAAATGGCTTTGAAAGGGAAAAACACCCTCTCAGATGCAGAGCTCATCGCTATTTTGATCCGTACCGGGAGTCAAAGTGAAAGCGCGGTATCGCTGTCCAAAAAGATTTTGGCTTTTTGCAACCACAACCTCTGCGATTTGGCACAGCTTTCGATTGAGCAATTGTCCAATTTCAAAGGGATCGGAGAAGCCAAGGCCATCTCGATCCTCACGGGACTCGAGTTGGGCAGAAGAGCCCGGTTTGAAAACGGCACCAAAAAAGGGAACATAACAAGTAGCAAAGATGTTTTTGAATTGGTGCAGCCACGATTGGGAGGTCTTCAACACGAGGAATTTTGGGTTTTGTACCTCAACAATTCCAATAAGGTCCTGTACCAATTGCAGTTGAGCAAAGGAGGGTTGACAGGTACGGTAGTGGACGTGCGTTTGCTACTCAAAAAGGCATTGGACTTGTTGGCTACCGGGCTTATTTTATGCCACAACCACCCTTCTGGAAATACCTCGCCAAGCAAAGCAGATAAAAACATCACTAAAAAGTTGCAACTTGCGGCTGCTACGTTGGATATAAAAGTAATGGACCATTTGATAATCGCAGAAAATACCTATTTTAGCTTTGCAGATGAAATGTTGCTCTAAGAATCCCGCTCCTTTCCGAGTTGCTTCAGCGCACATTGAAATCCAAATTTCAACCCGTCCCCTTTTTTCCAACGCTCTGATTTGAGGTTGCAGAAGAGGTTTTTGTAAAACACCAACGAATACGACTTCAAAATGTTATTGATATACACCCATAGAGTGACACCGAGATTGACCTATATTTTCAAACATGTTTTTGTTCGAATTCTTCAGGTTCCCATTTCATTTACCACAAAGGTTGAGGAGTTTGTCGTACACAAGGGGATGAAAATGACCTATTCCAAACTTCCTTTGGGAGATGAGTTTTTTGTGAGAAGCCACGATTTGTTGTTTGACCAAGGAATCAATGACGTAGAGATTTCTATGCAAACATGGGAGGAGGATGTTCCCTGCTTTTTCAATGCAGGTACCAAATCTTCAATCCCCTACGATATTTTTGCAGCTAGTTTTTATTTGCTCAGTCGTTACGAGGAATATTTGCCCCATGTAAGAGATGCGATGAATTGCTTTCCTGTAGAGGAAAGTTTGGCTTTTCAGCACGATTTTTTAGAGAAACCTTTGGTGGATGTTTGGGCCTATAAATTACGAGCACAACTACAGTTTCAATTTCCCGATTTTGAATTTGTCTCCAGAAGCTATAGCTGTCAAAGTGTTTTTTCGATTTGCCAAACCTATGCCTATAAGTACAAAGGGGTGCTGCGGACTCTTGGTGGATTTTTGAGCGATCTTTTTAATTTTCGTTTGCAGCCATTTTGGGATCGGCTTCTTGTTTTGGTAAATTTTAAAAAAGATCCGTACGATACCTATGGCGAAATTTTGCGTTTGAAAGAAAAATACAACACGGACACCATGCTGTTTTTTTTAATTTCAAATTACACGACCTATGACAACAATATTTCCATTACCAATAACAAGTTTCGGTTGCTCATCAAATCCATGTCGGACTATGTGCGTGTCGGCTTGAACGCTTCTTTTTACACCATGGATAACGTGGCATTGCTGAAAAAAGAAGTTCAAAAAATGGAAGCCATCCTCAACACTCCCCTCAGCCGAACACGACAACATTTGTTGCGTTTGCACTTGCCCGAAACCTACCAACACCTGATCGATTTGGAAGTTGCAGAAGACCATTCTATGGGCTATTCAGAGGTGTTTGGTTTTCGTGCCAGTACCTGTACCCCTTTTTATTTTTACGACTTAGATTACGAAATACAAACCCCCTTAAAAGTTATTCCATTTGCTGTTTCGGACACCGTTTTTCAATCGAAAGGGTTGTCCCCAAAACAAGCGCTTTTGAAGGTAACAGCACTGAACAAAGAGGTGCGCGCTGTCGACGGAAATTTCGTCACTTCTTTTCAAAATGAATTGTTGAGTGGCTATGGCAAATGGAAGGATTGGAAAGGTTTTTACCAGTCGGTTCTAAAGCAAGTGTACAGTTCTTAAAAAGACTGTCTTTGTCTTTCGATTTCTCAAAAATTTTCTTTCAAGTTTTAGATGCTATTCCCTCCAGTTTTATTTCAAATTTGTTATTTGTTTGTCTATCAGTAAGGACAGTTTTTTTGCTCCTATTTCTGACAAGTGATCGGCATCGTAATAATCTTTTGCTTTGAAACGGGTGTCGTTTAGTAGGTTTAGGTATGTACAATTTTCGTTTGCCAGCGCTTTTTTCTGGGCGATCTCAACCGTTGCATTCAGTTGTTTTTTGTCGAGGTGTTGCTGGTAGCTTTCAAAGGCAGGAGGGGTGAATAAAACCAACCTAACATTTCTTTCAGAGCACCATTGTTCTAAATCGTTTAAAACAGCAACATTTTCATCAAATGTATTTTGGTATTGTGATGCGCTGTGTCTTTGTGCTGCCTTTTTTCCGGACTCAATCAAATCCAAGGCATTTTCTGATTTGTAATTGGATCCCCATCCTAATTGACTACACGTGATTGCTGAGGTCTTCTTTGTGTAATAAGAAAACAGTCTGTAGAGGTTTTTAGAGAGTTTGACGCTGAGTACTTCTGAGCAATCGGAATAAGCATTTGAGGTGGGAATTTCATAGTAAATATTGTAATTTTTAAGCCTCCACGCTTCAATCCCGGTTTCTAATTTTTCGGATAGTGAAAAATAAGAAATCGGCAGAACAACTGCAGTCAAATTATTCAAATTGCCTTCGTATTTCTTGAGAATTTCCAGATCGTATTTGAGCGATTGAGAGATGTGACTTCCGTTAAATGTTTTGCTGGAAAAAAATGTTGGGTCGAGCCCATAAAACGAATGAGAACTTCCCAAAATAAGGGTTTCAATTTGAGCTGCGTTTTTGTCTAAATAGTTTTTTTTATGCGAGTAGTCATTGGGGATCTTTTGAATCAATACTTCCAAAAGGAAGGCAGTTAGAAGTAGGGGAAGGGTCAGAAAGCCAATTTCTTTTAGGAATTTTTTCATCATTTAAAATTGAAAATAAATAAAATCGTGTTCCTTGCCTCCAAACAGAAGTATGCCAATGACAATGGTAAAATAAAACGCTGTTCTCATTGGCTTTTTCCATCGCAAGAGCAGGTGTTCAATTCCGTATTGCCCCGCTCGTCCATTCCACTCAATTAGAACAAACAGGAAGGTGAGTATAACTGTCGTCAAGGCAGTTCGCATTCCTTCAAATTTGGGGGCTTCAAAGAGAGATGTGGATGTGATTTCAGCAATGTACTGAAAGGCATGGCTTGTGTTTTCTGCTCTAAAGAAAATCCAAGCAAAAACAGTCAAGCCAAAGGTGAACAGTATTGAAAAGAATTCTTTGAAGCTTGGAAGGGACCTTCCTTGTGCCACAGTGTCCAGATGTTTCCTGTTTTTATTGTTGAGTAGGAGGGGCAGAAAGTAACAAGCGTTCAAAGCCCCCCATATGACAAAAGTCCAATTTGCACCGTGCCAAAAGCCACTTATACAAAAGACAAGGAATGTATTTCGTATTTTTTGCCATTTGTTTCCACGACTTCCTCCCAATGGAATGTAGAGGTAATCTCGAAACCAAGTAGAAAGTGAGATGTGCCAACGTCTCCAAAATTCAGCAACGTCTCTTGAAAAATAAGGAAAGGCAAAATTCTGTTTCAAATGGAAGCCAAACAACCGCGAAGTACCAATAGCGATGTCCGAATACCCTGAGAAATCCCCATAGATTTGAAATGTAAAAAACAAGGCGCCCAAAGCCAATGTGCTACCGCCGTAGTCTGTAGAATTGTTGAAAATTAAATTGGCGTATTGTGCGCAATTGTCTGCGATGACAATTTTCTTAAAGAGCCCCCATAAGATTTGCCGCATGCCATCCACTGCCTTTTCGTAATCGAAATTTCTTTTTTTGGTAAATTGGGGCAATAGATTTGTTGCGCGTTCAATTGGACCGGCCACCAATTGCGGAAAAAAACACACAAAAGCAGCAAAGGAAATAAAATCTTTCGTTGGCTGTAATTTTCTTTTGTATACATCAAGGGTATAACTCAATGTTTGAAAAGTATAAAAACTAATCCCAACGGGCAAGATGATGTCCAAAGAAGTTGTTTTAATTTCTGACCCGAACAGAGAAAAAGCCGAAGAGAAATTTTCAAGAAAGAAATTATGGTATTTAAAAAAGCCCAAAAAGCCAAGGTTTACACAAATACTTGTCCAAAGCAATGCAACTCTTTTTGATTTGTTTGCTTCGTTTTTCAGTCCAATTCCAACACCGTAATCTACAAGTGTGCTAAAGAGGATCAGTGATAGGAACCTCCAATCCCAACAGGCATAAAAAAAATAACTTGAGACGACAATTGATAAATTTTGAAGACGCCGGTTCTTATGGGCCAAAAACCAATACACAAAAAAGCAAACAGGTAAAAAGATCGCAAAGTCCAATGAGTTAAAAAGCATTCTATTTGTTTGATTTTGTTTTTAAAGGCTTTTGTATTCTTGCTTGATTTTTAATCGGTACAAGAGCAGAATGAAAACGCAGACGGCGAGATGCTCTAGCATCACCAAAAAAGCAATTCTGTTGTCTCCGTGGTAAGACATCAGATTGATGCAGTTTTCTTGGAAAGCCTGGAAAAAGGGAAACTTGTAATCCGAGTTTTTCAATCGAAAAGAATCGCTGCTATCGACAGGTGGAATCGACCAAAACATTCTAAAGGTAAACACCGTAGAAATCAGCAGAGGAATCCATATTTTTTTGTTTGTATAAAACGGCAAATCACGTTCAATGATACGGCCTATGGGAATTAAAAAAAGTGGGGAAAACCACATAAAAAAGCGTTCCGTATCGCCCCCCGAAAACCAACACATAGAAAGAGCGATGAGAGATAGCAAAGCCACCTCGTGGTGTTTGTTGTAAAATTCTTTTGAGGTTTTCCAAAAGATAAAAATCAACACAAGCGATGCGCCAAAGGTGTTGAAGGCTCCTGCAATCAAATCAAAAATACTTTTTTTGTACATGTATTCGTACAAGCTGTCCGAAAAGCCATACCAATAATCAGTAACACTCACCAATTGATGTGCGATAAAGATTCCAAGCCCTCCCAACAAAAACACCATTAGAAACCAAGGAATATTTTTGGTTAAAACAGGCCAACGGACCCATAATTTTTTTTGTGAATCATAGGGTTGTCCATAACCCAAAATGCCAAAACTAAAAAGCAGTAAAAACTCCCTAAAGAAGACCCCTACAAACACCAATAGAGAAAAACAGAGCCCATTGACGAGACTTCTGCTTTGTCGAAAGCGTTCCATTTGAATCAAAATAAGGAGAATGAATGCAAATGCAACAGGATCGGCTGTGGTTGGATAAAATCCTGTATATCGCAAGTAAAAAGTCCAGTGCGTCATTAAAAAAAGAACCAAGACCAAGGCGGTTTTTTTTTCTTTCAAATGAAGAGAAAACCAATAAAAAAACAACAAACTACTTAAAAGTGTCGCCGTGTAGTTGAGGAGGGTGAAATTTGTATAAAGAGAAAAAGGGAGGACCGAAGCCAGGAAAGGAGTTCCAACTCTATAGACAAACGGAGCTCTTACAGCGGGAGTCTCACCTTGTTTTAGTTGTTCGGCGATTTTGTAGTAGTAGTCGCCATCATAACCTTTTCCTTCATTTGCATTGATGCGATCTTGAAAATTGAAATTTAAGAAAATACCGATTGCAAAAGTTAGTGCAATGACCCAATATCCGTATGTATCCGCAATCTTCTTCATGGTTTTTTCCATTCTTTTTTACAAATATGGGAGGTGTTATTAAAAAAAACCTTCATATTTTTCCATCCTACGCTGTCAAAGATAGGATTTTAATCAAAAAAACGGTTCCTTGTGTTGAAAGTATTATTTTTACAAATGAAAACAGTTCATTTTGATTGAAATCAAACCATACATCCCCGAGTATCTTCCCCTGTGGGAAGCCTTCGTCAGCAAAGCTAAAAATGCGACTTTTTTATTGAGCCGCCATTTTATGGACTACCACCAAGAACGCTTTGAAGACCATTCTTTGGCTTGTTTTAAAGGCGGAAAAATGATTGCCGTATTGCCAGCAAATCTAGTGGGAGACACTCTTTATTCACATCAGGGATTGACCTATGGAGGCTTGTTGGTGTTGCCTACCTTGAAAACGGATGCTTATTTGGACCTGTGCAAAGAATTGTTGCAATTTCTTCATGAAAAGCAGATTCGGCACCTTGTCCTGAAAAACCTACCGGCTATTTATGAGGATTTTCCGAGTGATGAAATTCGATACCTGCAATTCATCACAAAAGCCAAACGGCTTCGAAATGACCTGACCTCAGTGGTTTCTTTGCACCGTCGAATTCCTTATACCAAAAACAGAAAGCGCGCCGTAGTGAAAGGACGACAGGGGCATTTTAAATTTGAAGAGCTTGCTGAATTTGATGCTTTTTGGGAGGAGGTTTTGACCCCTAATTTAAAAAGAACACACGGCGTGTCACCAGTGCACAGCTTGCAGGAAATCAGCATGTTGAAATCGAAGTTTCCAGATTCCATTCGCCAGTTCAATGTTTACAAGGAAGGAGAGATCCTTGCTGGAGCGACTATTTTTGAATCTGAGAATGTCGCACATGCACAATACATCTCAGCAACTGACAAGGGGAATGAGATGGCTGCCTTGGATTTTCTTTTTGACTGCCTGCTTCAAGAGGTTTTTAAAGGCAAACGCTTTTTTGATTTTGGAATCTCTAACGAATGCAAGGGTTTGAAACTCAACAAAGGGTTGTTGTATTGGAAAGAAGGATTTGGCGCGAGGTCTGTTAGCTGTGAAGTCTACAAAATACCAACAGAAAATTACACAAATTTAAGCAGCTTGGACATATGATACCATTTCTTGATTTGAAAAAAATAAATGCTCGATTTCAAAGCGAATTCGCTCCTGCATTTTCAGACTTTTTAGCTTCCGGATCCTATATATTAGGAGAAAAGCTTCGGACATTTGAAATCGACTTTTCAAACTATTGCGGCACGAATTACTGTGTGGGCGTTGCCAATGGTTTGGAGGCCATAGAATTGATTTTCAAAGGGTATTTAGAACTTGGAAAACTCAAACCTGGGGACGAAGTATTGGTGCCTGCCAATACCTACATCGCATCGGTTTTGGCAATTGTAAATGCAGGTTTGAAACCTGTTTTGGTAGATCCTTCCCCGAAAGATTTCAACATAGGTGCCGAACAAATCACAGCGAACATTGGCCCCAAAGTAAAAGCCATTCTCGTCGTGCATCTGTATGGGCAATTGGCAGCCATGGAAGGGATTTTAGAAATTGCAAAAGCACATCAACTTTTAGTTGTTGAAGATGCTGCACAAGCTCATGGCGCTAGCAATCTATCCTCTCAGAAGGCGGGAGCTTTGGCAAATGCCGCTGCCTTTAGTTTTTATCCAAGTAAAAATTTAGGAGCCCTCGGTGATGGAGGAGCAATAACCACTAATGATTCCGAATTGGCTGCCGTTCTTTTCAAACTTAGGAATTACGGATCTTCTGAAAAATACATTCACGAAATCAAAGGCCTCAACTCTCGTTTGGACGAGCTCCAAGCGGCTTTTTTATCGATAAAATTGCCCCTGTTAGATGCAGACAATGCACACCGGCAACTCATAGCCCGCTATTATACGACACACCTTGACAATTCAAAAATTAGTTTGCCCGTGCATAGTGGTCGAAAAGACCATGTGTTTTATGCATATGTAATCCGATGTGAAACGCGGGATCACTTGCAGGAATACCTTGAAAATAATGGAGTAGCTACGGTCATTCACTACCCAATAGCCTTGCACAAGCAACCTTCTCTGTCTGATTTGAGAGATGCCTCCTTGCCCCTAGCAACACAATTGAGTCAAACACTGCTAAGTCTTCCGATCAGCCCAGTGCAATCTATTGAGGATACGGAAAAGATAGTTCAGTTATTAAACAACTATTAGATGAGCCTCAAATCCGCTATTCAGAACAATCTTTTGCTCAAAATATCCTCTCTTAACTCGGTTGGAGTTGCCATTCGAATGCTCTTGTCTTTTGCGACCCAGAAAATCATCGCTGTTTTTCTCGGACCTGCAGGAGTCGCTCATTTGGGGAATTTTCGAAATTTGATTCCCATCATTCAATCCCTTTCGACCTTTGGGATTTTTGAGGGAGTTATCAAATATGTCGCGGAGTTCAAAGAGGACGAAAAAGAATTGCAAAAGCTGTTTTCCACTTCTTTTGTTTTTGTCTTGTCGGGCAGTTTGCTTGTTTTTTTAGTGCTGTTTTTTGGTGCATTTTCTTTGAATAATTGGCTTTTTTCAGGACAATATGATTTTGTGTTTGTATTTAAAATACTGTCTGTTGCAACTCCCTTTATAGCGGTCAGTGCCCTTTTCAATGCCATCATCAATGGGCTGTCCAAGTACAAGCAGTTTGTGGTACTCAATATTCTCAGCTATGTGGTCAGCGCTTTTTTAATGGGCCTCTTGGTCTATTACAAAAATTTAAACGGCGCTTTGTTTGCCCTTGCAATCACGCCGATCTTGCAATTTGTTTTTCTGTTTTATCTGTACTTCAGAGTGCTGAGGTCTTATGTGAATTTTAAAAACATCTCTTTTCAGATTCCGTATGGGCAACAATTCTTGCCCTTTGTTGTGATGTCTTTGGTTGCGACGTTTTTGTCTAGTTTTGTAGAGATCAATTTGAGGCGTTCGTTGGTGCTGGAGATCGACGAAATGAATGCGGGAAACTGGACAGCGATGACCTATATTTCCAATCAATATTTTGCGTTTACCGCGGGGATTTTCACATTGTATGTGCTTCCAAAATTTGCATCATTGCATACAAATCGGCAATTTCAAAAAGAAGTTTTAGGAATCTACAAAACAATTTTACCGCTCTTTGCTTTTGGTTTGTTGTTCTTGTTTGTCTGTCGGGAGTGGGTGATTTTGATTTTGCAATCCGAAGCGTTTTTAGGGATGAAAACACTCTTCAAATGGCAGCTTTTAGGCGATTTTGTAAAAATGGCAAGTTTGATTATTTCACACCAGTTTTTGGCTAAAAAAATGGTCAAAGAATTTATAATTACCGAATTGATTTCCTTGTTGCTCTTTTTTGGCTTGGCTTCTTTCTTCTTAAAAACTCACGGAGCCGAAGGAATCGTATTTGCCCATTTTATTCGGTATGTCTTGTATTTCTTAGCAGTGGTTTTTGCACTTCGAAAATTTTTGTTTGGAAAATAGGACACGTTTTCTCTGCAGTGTTCAAAATCATTGGTTCCAAAGTGCTGTGTATTTTTTGGCACACAACACGTGGTCGTGTTCGCGTTTTACAAAGGCGACCGCATTTTTTGAAATCGCTTCAATTTTCTCCGGATGTAAAAGTAGCTTTTCTAGCTTTTCGACAATTTTTTCGGTGTTTGGAAGTGCATTGATTGCGACGCTGTCTTCTTGCAAACCGTACTGATCCAGCCATTCTTGTTCAGCACCGGTAAAGACCACTTTGCCTTGTGTCATGGCTTCCAAGGCATTGTATCCTTGGTCGTAGGAATACACTTGGTCCAGTAAGATGTGCGCAGATTTGTAAGACTTTATATAGACTTCGTAGGGCAAGTTGCTAACGGTGAGAACTTCAATGCGTTCGGGATGTTTTTTTTCAACAATCGCAAGTGCTTTTTCAAAAAAATCATTGCCTTTTCGGTAGTAATTCTCTTTGTTGATCCCATGAAAGATTCGAATTTTACCAGTAGTTTTAAGGGGAGTTGTTTCAAACAGTGAAGTGTTGATGCAGTTGGGAACACAGCCCTTGTATTTCGGATGGTTTTTCAAGGGGAGGTGGTAGTCCAAATCCGAAGCAATCACGCCCTCTATGTGTTTGAAAATCCAATGATGCAAAGATTCGTGTGCCCTGTCGAGGTAGCTCAAGACAAAACGGTTTTCACTTTTGCTGCTTTTGCCATTGAAATAAGGAGTGAGAAGGGAATAGCGTAGTTTTTTTTCAAAAGCGTATTTGACACTGAGGTGGTCTGTTCCGCAAGAGAGTAAAAATGTCTTTTTGTTTTCTTTTCGAAAGAAGTCAAAAATTCGTTTTGCGACTTTTGGACTGCAAGAGAGTGCGTTTTCATTGATGAATTGAACAACGTCATGCCCTTTCAATTCTTTTTGGTGTTTTCTTATTTGCCTTTCGATGCTCAAAGAACTGATGTCTATGCGAAAAATAATGTACAGGAAGATTTTTATTTTTTTTAAAAATCCGGAGTCGTATTTCTTTCGAATCAAAAGATCCGTTGGGTATTTTTTAAAACCATCCTCCAAGCCAATCAGCACGACTTGATGCCCCAACTTTAACAATCCTTCTTTTAAGGAATTGTGCAATCTGCTGTATTCTCCGACAAGTAATATTTTCATTCCAGCTTCTTTGGCGTTTAGATATGTTGTGATTTGTTGCAAATGGAATGATTATTTTAGTAGTTTTGTTTCAAGGCATTCCAACAGCTGCAATTTAAGAATAATAAATGTTTTCGTACTATGGCCATCAAAGATACCTCAGGTTTCCATCAAAACACAGTTTCAAACCTAAAAATCATTGACATTCCTCAGGTCAAAGACTACAGGGGCAATTTGTCGGTTGTGGAAGGGGAGGTGATTCCTTTTGAAATTCAACGTGTCTATTATTTGTACGACGTTCCTTCGGATTCACACCGAGGCGGACATGCACACAAAGTTTTACAGCAATTTTTAATTCCTTTGAGCGGCAGTTTTGACGTTGTCGTACAGGACGGTCTGGGAGGCACCAAAACCTTTCCCCTTAACAAGCCCAGCAAAGGGCTTTTGATTGTTCCGGGCATCTGGCGGGAGCTGAACAATTTCTCTTCTGGAGCTGTCTGTTTGGTCTTGGCTTCTGAAAAATTTGACGAAGCGGATTATATCCGAGAGTTTCAAAATTTCACACAGTTTAAAAAGAGCTCAGCATCTCATGAGATATTTTAAACACCTTGTTTTTGGAGTTGTTTTTTTAGCCTTCCAAATCGCGTCCGCTCAAAAAACCATTCACAATTTTTCCTATGTAGTGGTGCCCACTCAATTTTATTTTCAAAAGCAATCGGATCAGTACCAGTTGAATTCCCTGGCCAAATTTTTATTTGAAAAAGAGGGAGTTCAAGTTTTTTTAGAAACTGAAAAAATCCCTCAAGTTCTCTTGATGCAAGCTTGTGGAGGTTTGGAGCTACAGGTTTTGGACAAATCATCGTTTCTCAAGTCCAAGTTGCGTTTTGAACTGCGTGACTGTGAAAATGCTCTTGTTTTTTCAAGTGAATTGGGGCAAAGCGATGAAAAAGATTTTAAAAAATCATTCCACGAATGCCTGCGCAATGCCTTTGAAAGTTTCAAAGCATTGAATTATGCTCATGTTCCTTGGGTAGACGCCCTTCCCAATGCTGTCCAAACAGCGGACAAACCAGAAATCTTGAAAAGACCACTGCCAGATTCAATATTTTTGCATGATGCAGTATATGCCAATGAGGAAAATTTGGAAATCGTGCTGACTGAAAACCAAGGAGGTTATGTAGGGCGCGTAACAGCAAGTCCATCCATTGCCTATACGAAAGGAGATTTGATTTGCAAACTCTTCAAGACCTCTTTGCCCAATGTGTTCAAAGTCCAGTGGAAAGATGCGTACGGAAATTTCATCCCCACCATCGGTTATTTTGAGGGTGCTGGAAGTTTGAAAATAGATTTTGAAACGACAACAAGTATTTCTGTGATGTCATTTTCGGCAAAACAAACGGAGCATTAGTAGCCGTATTTGTCTTTCCACCGTATTTTTAAAAACTGTCTAAAATCCTTTTCTCGCGCATTTTCTCCTGGCTCGTAGAATTTGGTGTTTTCAATTTCTTTGGGGAGAAACTCTTGTTCGACAAAATTGTTTTCATAGTGGTGGGCATATTTGTAATCTTTGCCGTAGTCCAACTCTTTCATCAATTTTGTAGGTGCATTTCGAAGAGGGAGGGGCACAGACAGGTCTCCTGTTTTTTTTACCAATTCCAATGCTTTGTTGATGGCGGCATAGGAACTGTTGCTTTTGGGGGAATTTGCCAAGTAGACAGCACATTGACTTAATAAAATTCGAGACTCTGGGTAGCCAATTGTAGCCACAGCTTGGAAGGTTGTATTGGCCATGATGAGTGCAGTCGGATTCGCATTTCCGATATCTTCAGCAGCAGCAATCAACAAGCGCCTGGCGATAAATTTGACATCTTCGCCCCCTTCAATCATCCTTGCGAGCCAGTAAACTGCAGCGTTGGGGTCGCTCCCTCGAATGGATTTGATAAAGGCCGAGACAATGTCGTAGTGTTGTTCGCCTGTTTTGTCGTAGCGAACGGTGTTTTTTTGAACCTTTTGCAACACCATCTCGTTGGTTACCACGATGGCTCCTTCTTCCGAAGCCACCACCAATTCGAAGATGTTTAGTAATTTTCGAGCATCTCCGCTGCATACTTGGATCAGTGCTTCGGTTTCTTTGAGTTCGATGTCTTTTTCTTTGAGTTCCACGTCTTTTTCCAAGGCGCGGTGCAACAGGGCTATCAGGTCTTTTTTGTCAAAGGAATTCAAGATGTACACTTGGCACCTGGAGAGGAGGGCAGGAATCACCTCGAAGCTCGGGTTTTCAGTGGTCGCTCCAATCAAGGTGACCCACCCTTTTTCAACAGCAGCAAGCAGCGAATCTTGTTGTGATTTGCTAAAGCGATGGATTTCATCAATAAAGAGAATGGGGTTTTTGGCAGTAAACAAGCCTCCTCTTTGTCTTGCTTTGTCCAAGACCTCCCTGATGTCTTTCACTCCAGAGTTGATCGCGCTAAGGGTGTAAAAGGGGCGTTTGGACGCTGCTGCAATGATGTTGGCCAAGGTTGTTTTTCCAATACCTGGAGGGCCCCACAAAATCAAAGAGGGAATGATGCCTTTTTTGATATGCTGTGTCAAAACACCTGTCTTCCCCACGAGGTGTTGTTGACTGATGTAGTCTTCCAATGTTTTGGGACGGATCCGTTCTGCTAAAGGTGCATTCATCCCGTAAAAATAACAAATTAATATGAGTTTGAATTTTGAATTTCGTCTGGTCTGGCCTATTTTAGCAGGAAGTCCTGAGCTCGAGAGGAATGCCACTTGGGAGGATCTTTATCAAGATGAACGAAGCACCGCAATTTTCCTATTCCAAAAATATTTACAGAATGCCTCTTTTGGTCGTTTTGTCGATTTGGTTTGTCTATTGGGTTGAAATCAAATTCGGCTTGAATTTTACCAATTATGGGATTTATCCAAGAACTTTAAAAGGCTTGCGGGGCATTCTGTTTTCACCATTTATTCACGGGAGTATTGGGCATTTGACCAACAACACGATACCTGTTTTTCTGTTTGTCAGCATGCTTTTTTATTTTTACAAAGAAATGGCTCACCAAGTATTGCTTTGCGGTGTTTTTGCTACGGGTTTGCTCACTTGGGTGATCGGTGTAGATGCTTACCATATCGGCATGAGTGGTGCGGTGTATTTGTTGTTTTCTTTTCTGTTTTTTAGCGGAATTTTTCGAAAATACTACCGTTTGATTTCGGTGTCTTTGGTCGTGATTTTCCTTTATGGGGGGTTGTTTTGGTATATTTTCCCCATTGAAAAGGGAATTTCTTGGGAAGGACACCTTTCCGGTTTGTTGGTGGGTTTTGTATTGTCTTTTGCTTATCGAAAGCGCGGTCCCCAAAAACGAGAATACCACTTCACAAAAGATGCTTTTGATTTGTTGTTTGACGAAAGTGGGAATTTCAACCCGCCAGCACCAAGTTCCGATGAAAAAACAGCGGCTGAGTAGGGGCTGTGTTTCAAATTACCTGCGTTGACGAACGGCTTCATACAAAAAGGCACCACAAGCCACAGAAACATTCAAAGAACCAATATTTCCTTTTAAGGGCAATTTCGCTTTGGCATCGACCATTTTTAAAATGGACGGATTGATGCCCCTGTCTTCAGCGCCCATGATGATGGCTGTTGATTTTTGAAAATCAACCTCGTAAAGGGTATCTGTTGTTTTCTCGGTTGCAGCCACTACTTGTACTCCTGCTGCTTGCAAGACAAACAATGCGTCTTTGAGGTGGTCTACTTTGCAAATGGGCATTTCAAAGGCAGCGCCAGCAGAGGTTTTTACCGTTTCGGCATTGACCGGTGCGTTTCCTTGTTTTTGAATCACAATTCCATGGGCACCCGTACAAGCGGCGGTTCTGATGATGGCTCCAAAATTTCGAACATCTGACACTTGGTCCAATAAAACAAACAAGGGAATTTCTTCTTTTTCTAGAGTTGCTGTTATCAAGCTGTCCAAATCGTGAAAATCAATAGGTGCTATTTGAGCAACTGCTCCTTGGTGGTTGTTGAACTTGGAGAGTTTGTCTAATTTTTCGACAGGCACATAGCTAAAGGCGAGGTTGTTTCTTTTCAACTCAGTCATCAACTCTGTCATGAGGTGGCCTGAGACCCCTTTTTGTATAAATACTTTGTCAATTGAGTTGTTGCTTTTGATCGCTTCTAGGATTGCTCTCAATCCGAAAATTCTAGACGTCTTTGTTTCCATGCCGCAAATGTAGGGCTATTTGGCTCAAAAAAAAACCACCTCATCTCAGATAAGGTGGTTTTGAAGAATTGACTACAACAATTTAGTTGCTATACGTTGGATCTTCATCCTCTGCAAAGCCTGTTCGTTTGTGTCCTTTAAAAATATACACAACCCCAACTTCCCAACTAAATTCTGCTTCAAAAACAATTTCATCAACAGCTGTTTTGCTTGCTGTTACGTAAGTTCCAGAAGTTATTTTTCCATTTGTGACAGTTACAGTTGCGTCGGCATAAAGCTCCGTAGCATCCACTTCTCCTGCAAAGGTCATGGCAGCTGTTTTGGCAGTAACTTTGGATTTTATTTGCATAAAGTTGTCATGGTCGTCTAACCACATGCCTCCATCATCACTCGCAGTGTTGTAGGTGCTAAACTGTACATAGTCTCCTCCAGATGCTGGAGTTACTCCATCCGGCTCAAGAGCAACTACCCACCAGTCACCTGACATTGATTCTACAGAAGTACCGCCAATGTTTGGTTCTTCGACTTTGTCACATGATGTGAATGTTGTCACTACGAGCATCATTAGGATTCCAAAATAAATTTTATATTTTTTCGTATTCATCGTCTTTATTTTTTTATAGTTGAACTTGAGTTAGTTGCACTTTGAAGGTTCCGTTTCCAAAATTCCCATCTCCTGTAAAAGTGATGGATTTGCTTGCCGCGTCTACTGTGAGCTCTGTGATGTCAACTGTATTTCCCCAAATAGGGAATGCAGCTTGAGTTGCAGTAAAGTCGTTTGCAGCAATGTCATTGGCAGTAATCACTGCTCCTAAAGCTGCATAGCCCGATCCGTATCCTCTACCCATGTCGTAATATCCGCCAATAGCGTGTGACAAGGCATAGGTGCTGTCTCCTGTTTTGCTGATGGTGATATAAGTCAAGCCATCGTATTGATCCGAAGGAACAAAATCTGGAGCTCTCTGTACGGCTGCGGTATAGAGGCCCTCGATACTTGCTAGCATGTCAGAAGTTGGTGGAACAACCCAAACATCTCGCAATGCATTTCCTGCAAAGCCGTCTTCGTTAAGCGCAGAATAGGTAATTGTGTATTTGTCTGCTATTTCAGTTCCGAAAGGACTATCTGTGTAGGCTCCTGTTCCATACGTGATGGTAGTTTCTAGCACATCGTCACCTGCCATAGAAATGGCTCCGGCATCTTCATAGGTGCTGCCTTGTTCAATAAATACAGTTGCATCTCCCTGCACTGATATTTCTGGATATGTAGTTACACTAGAAACTCCTCCGGTCGAATCTTCGACACAAGAAATCATTGTTACGGTAACTAAAAATAATAATACTTTAAAATAGTTCATTTTTTTCATGTTTTTTTAAATTAGTTTGCGTCGTACCAAACAGCTGTTGTGATGTCAATCACAGCAGGTGCGTTTGTATTTCTTTGTCTTTCGTCGTTTCCAATTTCAATTCTCTTTGGGAATTTTCCATCTGTCTTTCCTTCTATGGAATACGCAAATTGACCCGACACATATGTTGCATCGTCTTGTGGAACAGCAGACTCCAATGGATATCCTGTTCTGTTGTGTTCAATAAAAGCTTCAAAGCCGTTTCCTGGAAACAAAGAGATCCATTTTTGTGTGATGATGGCTTCTATGTTTTCATCAAGACTTCCTGCGGGATATGCATAGGCTCCAGAAAGCAATGCACTTCCATCGTCTTCTGTTTGAGCGAAAGCAGCTGTGACACCAGCATCGTATAACGCTGCAGCGTTTGCACCTCCCATATAGCGAGCATCTGCTTCTGCTTGAAGGAATTTACTTTCTGCTAATGACATAAAGTAATACGGAGCGGTAGCGGTCAATAAAACGACGGAAGATGTTGAAGATCCGTTTTCATAATCTCCCTGCATTTGAAATTCAGTTCCATCGTAAAAAGACGCCAATCTTGGATCTTCCATATCATTTAAATAAGACCCCATGGTCATGCTTGCTCTTAGGTTGGTTCCTACATTCAATTGTCTTCTGTCTGTCTCAAACAAAGGATTACTTTTGCTGTCTTCATCTGCATATTGTGTTATGGCAGCATCTTCGTTCAGAAAAGCAACTCCAGAATTGATCAGTCCTTGGATTCCCGTTTCAGCAACAGAAGGCCTTACTTCTGATTGTCTCAAGTGGATTTTCAACATCAATGTATTTGCAAAAGCAGTCCATTTAGTCATGTCACCACCAAAGATAAAGTCGGTTGCTCCGGGAGTGTTCTCAATCGGGGATTCAGACAAATCCTTAGAGAGAGCATCTGCCAAGTCGGTGACCATCATGTCGTAAACCTTCTCTTCAGATTCAAATTTTGGATTTAAAATCGCAGCATTATTTGCTTCCGAGTAGGGAATGGCACCATACATGTCTGTAAGTATTTGAGAAGCATATACTTCCAAAGTTGTTGCAATCAGATAGTAATTCCAGTTGTTGTTTGCTTCTGAAATTACTTTGATATTTCGTACGTCTAACAATGCATCATACATGGCAGACCAAGCTCCATTGTTCATGGATTGCGTGGTTCCAAATGTATAGTCATCTATTTGTTTGTATTGGTTGGCTATGGCACTTTGTGTCCAGTATTGGCTCCAAAATCCGCCAATCAATCCAAAATAGGCTCCGGCTGCTGCTGCAATTCCTGTTTCTGCAGCAGGCATTTCTGCTGACATAGGAACTTGGTCCGGACTCAATAAGTCAGGGTCTTTGTTGATGTCTAAGTCTGTTTCGCAAGCCGTGAATAGCAGTGCACCGCTCAAGATCAAACTAGAAATTTTTAGATATGTATTTTTCATGTTTTTCAAAATTTAATTAGAATGATAATTTAACACTTGCTCCGTATGTTCTCTGTGATGGGTTTGTAGCAAACTCTCCAAATTCACTTGAGATTCCTCTACCATATGTAGTAGTCTCAGGATCTGTATAAGGATTTTCAGCAGGCGTCCATAAAAACAAGTTTTTTCCGTAAACAGAAAATGTCAGGTTTGAAAGGTCTAGTTTTTCAACAATGCCTTTTGGAAACGCATAGGACAAAGAAAGATCTCTCATTCGGATGAATGTTTTGTCGATCACATGTGTTCCTTGTATTACTGGATTTTCACCACCGTTGTAAAAAGCGGTTACGCTGTCGAAATCTACAGGAATTGTATTTTCATCATAAACGGTATTTCCATCATCATCCATTCCATTTGCAACAACTGAGTTTGGAATGATCCATGGATTCCTGTCGTTGTAGGTAGTTTCGATTCCATTTCCTACAAAGTGACTCAATCGTTTCGTGTAGGAATACATTTCTCCGCCTTGTTTCCAGTCAAAGCTAAAAGCCAGACGGAAGTTTTTAAAACGAATGTTGTTTTGCAATCCCATCACAAAGTCTCTTTGTGATGTTCCAGCATAATGCTCTTCACCGTCGTCGTAATAGTAACCGGTACTTTTATCAGCGATGACATTGCCTTCATTTGTATACGTCATGCCTGGCGCGTAGAATGAACCAATAGGCTTCCCTTCTTCAGCATAGAAAGAAACTCCATATGAATCTTCAATTAGTACTTTTCCAGAATCGTTGTTTACTTTGTCAACATTGCTTTTGTTCTTTGTAAATGTGTAGTTCATTTCCCAAAGAAAGTCTTTCGTTACAATTGGTTTTGCAGTCAACACCAATTCAATACCTTTATTTGTCAATTCAGCAGCATTTGTCTGCATGGTACTGTATCCGGTAGAGCGAGCAACTGGCAATGCCAAAATCAAATCGGTTGTTTTTCTGTTGTACAAAGCAACGTCCAATCCAATCCGGTTGTTGAAGGCTCTTGTTTCAAAACCAAATTCAACTTCGTCAGTAATTTCAGGCTTTAGGTTTTGGTTTTCGATTGTTCCGTAAATTTCAACACCATTTACTCCATCTAGTGGGTAGTTCAAAGAACCAAAGTATCCGTCGTTTACAGATTGACCTGCAGTGGAGGATACTCGATAAGCTCCTGTGTCATTACCGATCCTTGCAACACCCAATCTTACTTTGGCATACAAATCGTTGTTGTCAGCTAGGATTCCTGCAAAAGATGCAGAAGGGTAGAAGTAGGAATTGTTGTCAGCGGGCAATGAAGAAGACTTGTCATTTCTAGCAGTCAACGTCAGGAAGTATCTGTCTCGGTATTCAAGTGTTGCTTGAGAGTATACACTAAAGGTTCTTTTCATATAATCACTTTGGCCTGGAGATGGAGTCGCCGCCGAATTTGAAAGTTCGTAGTAGTTTTCCAAGTCCAATCCCTTGACGCCAACTGATAATGAATTGGCACTTCGCTCATTGAAGTTGATTCCTCCAAGCAAATTCAAATTCAAATCTTTGTTGATGGCCCTGTCGTAATTCACGATAAAGTTGTGGTCAATTTGTCTGCTGGTATATTTTGCCTCTGAAACAGATCCAACTACTCCGTTAGCTCCTGCATTATCCTGAGGGGCACCCGCAGCATAAGTTACAATTGCTCCGTATCTTTTTACCGTTTCGTTGTCGACATCCGTACTGATTTGATAAGATGCAGAAAGACCGTCCGAGATTTGGTAAGCGATGTTTGCATTTCCGAAGAAACGGTCTTTAAAGACTTCCACGTTGTTGTTTTGCAAAGACAAGTAAGGATTAGCGGCATATGGCGTGTAAAAATTACTTGCGTTATAAAACTTGTTTGTCGTGTCTGCCATGTCGACAACACTTATATCGTTAGGCATTTGAAGCATTTCTTGAATCATTGACTTCCCAAAAGAAGCATCGTCTCCTTGTCCAGAAGTCACCGCTGTTTGTCTTTTATTTATGTAGTTTGCAGAAGTTCGTATTGTCAATTTATCTGATTTGATCCCTCCATTGATTCCAAAGTTGTCTTTTTCAAAACTGTCTTGTTCCGTCGGAATGACACCGTCAGAATTCAAATTCGAATAGGTGATTGCAAAGTCAGCGTTTTCTGATCCACCACTCAAGGTCAATGAATTGGAAAAAGTGGTTCCTTGTTCATAAAAATCTCGGATGTTGTCTTCAAGCACAACATAAGGCTTGATCAACTGTTGTCCATCAATAATTCTACTCCAAGGTCTTACTTCACCGTTGAATTTTGGTCCCCATGAGCCATTTTCGTTACTAGCTGCAGAAGCTCCTTCTCCAGAAACATTGGAATAAGATGCGCCTGACCATCCGGTACCGAAATCTTGTTGGATGTGAGGAACACGTGCTACTTCATGTGAATCGTATGAAGAAGTAAAATCAACTTTCAGTTTGTTTTTTCCTTTTTTGGTGGTGATCATGATTACCCCGTTGCTACCTCTTGATCCGTAAATAGCAGTTGCAGCAGCACCTTTTAAGAAGTTGATTGATTCGATTGTGTTAGGGTCAATGTCATTGATTCCTGTTCCTGCATCAAAACTGCTTGAAAAACCAGGGCTTCCTCTTTCAGTGTCTAATATTGGAGAACCGTCTACAATGTACAAGGGGTTGTTAGACCCTGTAATGGAGCTAAATCCTCTAAAAATCACTTTTGTTGAAGCTCCAGGCTGTGCTGGTGAACTGATGTCTACACCGGCAACTTTTCCTGAAAGACTTTCTAGTGGGTTTCCTGCAGATACTCTCGTCAGGTCTTCACTCGTCACTTTGACGGAGGCATATCCTAAGGACTTTGCTTGTCGTTCAATACCAAAAGCAGTCACGACAACTTCATCCAATGCTTGTGTGTCCTGTTCAAGAACAACATTTACTAGATTGGATTTTCCAATGGTCTTTTCAGTAGCCTTCATTCCGATATAGCTAAATTGAAGCACGGCTCCAGGTTTTGCTACAATAGAGAAGTTTCCATCAAAATCCGTTTCGGTCCCTTGATCGGTCCCTTTGATCATTACAACTACTCCAGGGAGCGGTCCCGTATTGTCAGATACGGCTCCTGAGACAGTCTTTGTTTGTGCAAAGGATATTTGCACGACAAACGCCATAAAAAGCGTTAAAATTCCATAAAACTTTGGTTTCATATGTTTGGAGGTTTGTGTTAGTTCTGTTAAAACTCTCACTTATTTATCGGAAAACAAAAAATTATGTTAAAAAATAATTGATAAGTCCGCAACGATTAACCTATGTTAAGTTATTTTGAGGATATGATAATTATATAGGTTTAATTTCGTTTAAAATTATTGATATAGCATTAAAAAGATTCTTTTTATGATATATTATTAACTTATGTAAAGAAAGGTATTTTGTATGTGGTCTTAGTTATGCTGTCTTTGAGTAGTAAAACACCTTGTTTTGGGTGTTTTTTTGGTGTTCTTGTAGACGGTATTGCGGAAATTCAATTTATTTTTCAGTCCTGAATTTGAGGAGATATTAAAAAGAAGTAATGATTTATATTTAGAAAAAATTCACCCATTTAAGATGGAAAAGTCCGCGGTTCAGATCAAAAGCTTCCTTGTTTGTTTTTCCAAAGGCGTAACTAAAGTTGAGGAGTCCGGTTTTTGTCTCATTGGCGTATCCGATTCCAAAACTCAACAATTTGCTTTTGCGCTGTTGCGCGTTGTTCTCTAAAAACCCAATATCTGAAAATCCATACAGGTAGGATTCCTTTTGGGTAGTCCAACGGTATTCGATGTTTGAATAATTGTAACGGGAAGCAAATAGGCTTAGTTCGTTGAATCCTCTGATGGAATTGGTGCCTCCCAATCTGAAAAGTTCATTGAACAAAATGGCCTCAGAACGCAACCCTGCAGTTTCGTTTTTCACAAATAGCCGCCCCTTTTTAGAAAGAACTCCCAGGTAAGAAATATCCGCTTTGAGGTGCTGTTGTATTGTTGACCTATTATTTGTTTTTCTTTTTCCCTGCTCGAGTTTTATAAAAAAATGCCATTTGGGATCTCTGATTTCTTTGTGAGGCAATAAGTAGTCGTATTGCAATCCATAAAAGTGAGAAGTAAAAGAACGGGTATTTGCGCTTTCGTTCTTTGTAGAATTGCGTTCTGAATTTTCTGTACTTGCGGTGACTCCTATTTTTTGTCGGTAGTTGATGTGGTAGTCAAAAGTGGTCTCGCCTTTGATGTTGACAAAGGAGGAGTCTTGTTTGTAGATTTCAAATTTAATTTTTTGACTGATTGGACTGTTGAAGAGGTATGGGAAATTTGTTTTCAAACGAAATTGCTCTTGTTGATTTCCATTGTTGCTCCAAAATAAGGAAAGGGTTTCTCCTTTTTGAAAACGATTGGTGAGTTCCAGGTCGATATACCCGTTGAATTGAAGTTTTTGGGTGTTTTCGTCGCTTGTAAAACCCAACAAAGCATCGACGCGGTTGGCATGTCTTTCTTTTAAATAAAGATAAATATGAGTAGAGTCTTTGACGAACAGGGCTTCTGGAGGCTTGATTTCTTTTACAAAACGCAATGTTTTCATCGCTTCGCTCGCTGCCTGCAAGCGCTCTTTTGTAAAGTTGGTTTTGGGACTTATTTGAAGGTGGTGTTTGAGGAATTTTTTTGGAAATTTTGTATACCCCATCAAAACCACTTTGTCCATGTTTCTTTTGCTTCCTTTTTCAATGGCAAGATCTGCCCAAAGCGTTGTTTTTTCTTGAAGAATGTTTTGGAGTTTGATTTCCGCAAAGGGAAACCCTTTTTTTTCGCAAGCTTCCGTAAGTTCTTGTAGGAGGTTGTGAAATTGTTCAAAAGGGACTTTTGAACGTCTCTCTTTGGAGAGAATTACGGAGCGAGGAACTTTGAATTCTTCCGGGAAATACAAGTCGAGGGATTGGACTTTTTTTGAGAGCAGCAGCGTTGCTTTTAGGGTGTTTTCTTTTTCGATTCTTGAAAGCTGTAAGTTTAAATAGCCCAAGTGTTCTAACTTGGATTTTACACGAGCAATCTCTTGCTCAAGTGCTGCTTTAGATGTAAGCGTGTTTTTGTATTTCAAAGGTGTTTCCGACACCATTTCCAAACTGTCTTTCGCTGCGATGTGTAGAGAGAATTTTTGTGCACAAAGGTCCAAACACAACAAGAGAAAAAAAACGGTATATATAGGTCTGGTTTTTTTTGGCATAAAACTGGGTATTTTGAAACACACAAATTTGAAAAACTGTCTTTTTCAAATAAAAATAGCAGATTTTTTAGATTTCAAATGTAGGGATAAAATCCACTTCAAACCATTTGAATGCCTGAGATTCAAGAATGTTTTAAAATTTAGCTCTGCGATATTTGAATAAATAGAAATTTGTTGTAGATTTGCACACTCTAAAAAATTAGAGAATCGTAATAAAACGTAATTTATAACAAATTAGTATGCCAACTATTCAACAATTAGTACGCAAAGGAAGAACCCAAAACACTAAGAAGAGTAAATCGGCTGCTTTGAATTCGTGTCCTCAAAGAAGAGGCGTATGTACACGTGTTTACACAACAACACCAAAGAAACCAAATTCTGCAATGAGAAAAGTTGCCAGAGTTCGTTTGACAAATGGTAATGAGGTAAATGCTTACATCCCTGGAGAAGGACACAATTTGCAAGAGCACTCGATAGTATTAGTAAGGGGAGGAAGAGTTAAAGATTTGCCAGGGGTAAAATACCACATTGTACGTGGTGCTTTAGATACGGCTGGTGTTGAGGGAAGAACTCAACGGAGATCTAAATACGGAGCCAAACGTCCTAAGAAGTAAATTTTTAATGTTGCGATGACTTCGATAGAGAAGCATTGCAATAAAAAACTCAAGAAATCATGAGAAAAAGAAGAGCGAAAAAAAGAGTGCTTTTACCGGATCCAAAGTTCAACGACCAATTGGCAACACGTTTTGTCAACATGTTGATGTGGGACGGTAAAAAATCAGTTGCATTCAAAGTGTTTTACGATGCTTTGGAGATTGTAGAGGAAAGAAAAGGTGAGGAAGAAAAATCTGCATTAGAGATTTGGAAGGATGCCTTGTCAAATGTAATGCCTCAGGTAGAAGTGCGTAGCCGTCGTGTAGGTGGAGCGAACTTTCAAATTCCAATGCCAATTAGACCAGACAGAAAAGTGTCTATGGCCATCAAATGGATGATTTCTTACGCTAGAAAAAGAAATGAAAAAACCATGGCTCAAAAGTTAGCCGGTGAAATTCTTGCTGCTGCCAAAGAAGAAGGAGCTGCTGTTAAGAAACGTGTTGACGTTCACAAGATGGCGGAAGCAAATAAAGCATTCTCACACTTTAGATTCTAAGAAATGGCAAGAGATTTAAAATACACAAGAAACATTGGGATTGCTGCACATATTGATGCAGGAAAAACAACCACGACAGAACGTGTATTGTACTACACAGGAGTTTCTCACAAGATTGGAGAAGTTCATGATGGTGCAGCTACAATGGACTGGATGGAGCAAGAGCAAGAAAGAGGGATTACAATTACTTCTGCTGCTACAACCTGTGAATGGGAATTTCCTATTGAAAACGGTAACAAAACTCCAGACACAAAAGGATACCACTTTAATATTATTGACACTCCTGGTCACGTTGATTTTACCGTAGAGGTAAATCGTTCTTTGCGTGTGTTGGATGGTTTGGTTTTCTTGTTTAGTGCTGTTGATGGTGTTGAGCCTCAGTCAGAAACGAACTGGAGATTGGCAGACAACTACAAAGTGCCAAGAATTGGTTTTGTAAATAAAATGGACCGTCAAGGATCTAACTTTTCCAGAGTTTGTAAGCAAGTGAAGGAAATGCTAGGGTCCAATGCTGTTGAGATCGTTTTGCCTATCGGTGAAGAAATGGATTTCAAAGGGGTGGTTGACTTGGTTAAAAACAGAGCTATCATTTGGCATGATGAAACACAAGGATCTACTTTTGATATTGTAGACATTCCAGAAGACATGGTTGAAGAAGCTGCCGAAGCGCGTGCACATTTGATCGAGGAAGTTGCCTCTTACGATGAGAACTTGTTGGAGAAATTCATGGAAGATGAAAACTCAATTACGGAAGAAGAAGTACACGCTGCTTTAAGAGCTGCTGTTATGGACATGGCGATCATTCCTATGATTGCTGGTTCCGCATTTAAAAACAAAGGGGTTCAATTCTTATTGGATGCTGTTTGTCGTTACTTGCCTTCACCGTTAGACAGAGATGAAATTGTAGGGACTGATCCTGATTCAGGAGAAGCGATTACGAGAAAACCAGATGCAAAAGATGATTTCTCTGCATTGGCATTTAAAATTGCTACCGATCCTTTTGTGGGACGTTTGGCGTTTTTCCGTGCGTATTCTGGACGTTTGGATGCAGGATCTTACATCTTGAACAATCGTTCAGGTAAAAAGGAACGTATTTCACGTATTTACCAAATGCATGCAAACAAACAACAACCTATCGATTACATCGAGGCAGGTGATATTGGAGCTGCAGTAGGATTTAAAGACATCAAGACAGGAGATACCATGAGTTCTTTGGATTCTCCAATTGTTTTGGAATCTATGGATTTTCCTGCTCCAGTAATTGGTATTTCTATCGAGCCTAAAACAAAAGCAGATGTTGATAAGTTGGGAATGTCCTTAGCGAAATTAGCTGAGGAAGATCCTACTTTCCAAGTAAAAACAGATGAGGCTTCAGGTCAAACTGTGATTTCTGGAATGGGTGAATTGCACCTAGAGGTTTTGATTGACCGTTTGAAACGTGAATTCAAGGTTGAAGTAAACGAAGGACAGCCTCAAGTAGAGTACAAAGAAGCCGTAACCAAATCTACAGAACACAGAGAAACGTATAAAAAGCAATCTGGTGGACGTGGTAAGTTCGGTGACATTGTATTTGAAATGGGACCTGCAGATGAGGATTTTAAAGGACCTGGTTTGCAGTTTGTGGATAAAATTAAAGGAGGACGTATTCCTAAAGAATTCATTCCTTCAGTAGAAAAAGGATTCAAAGAATCTATGAAAAACGGCCCTTTGGCTGGTTTCGTAATGGATACCTTAAAAGTTACTTTGACAGATGGATCTTTCCACCCTGTAGATTCGGATGCATTGTCTTTTGAATTGGCTGCAAAAATGGGTTACAAAGCATGTGCAAAAGCTGCCGGTGCTGTAATTCTTGAACCCATCATGAAAATGGAAGCAATTACTCCAGAAGAAAATATGGGAGATATTGTTGGTGATTTGAACAGACGTAGAGGTCAAGTAAATGACATGAGTGATCGTTCAGGTGCGAAAGTAATCAAGGCTGATGTGCCCTTGTCAGAAATGTTTGGATATGTAACAACGTTGCGTACACTTTCTTCTGGTAGAGCAACTTCTACAATGGAGTTCTCTCACTACGCACAAACCCCATCAAATATTTCAGAAGAAGTCATTGCAAAAGCAAAAGCATAATTACTAAATTAGATAAGATGAGTCAAAAAATAAGAATAAAATTAAAATCTTACGATTACAATTTAGTAGATAAATCTGCTGAGAAAATCGTAAAGACAGTGAAGTCAACCGGAGCTGTTGTCAATGGACCAATTCCATTGCCTACGAATAAAAAAATCTTTACGGTTTTGCGTTCGCCACACGTAAACAAAAAATCGAGAGAACAATTTCAATTGAGTTCTTTCAAGAGATTGTTAGACATCTACAGCTCTTCATCAAAGACCATCGATGCCTTGATGAAATTGGAATTGCCAAGTGGGGTTGAAGTAGAGATCAAAGTGTAAGTACACAAACATCAAAACGAGGTTTTGGTGACTTGTCCGGAGCGATTGGCGAAGGAAAAACGGTAAAAATAGATTCAGGGTTGAAGCTATTTCGACCCTGTTTTTTGTAGTTTAAATAAGCGTATAATAATTAAATAAATAAATAAACATGTCTGGGTTAATAGGAAAAAAAATCGGAATGACTAGCTTATTCGATGCGAACGGGAAAAACATTCCCTGTACCGTTATTGAAGTTGGTCCTTGTGTAGTTACCCAAGTCAGAACCGAAGAAGTTGACGGCTACAAAGCTTTGCAACTTGGTTTCGATGACAAAGCAGAAAAACGCACCAACAATGCGTTGAAAGGTCATTTTAAAAAGGCCGGAACAGCTGCTAAGAAAAAAGTCGTGGAATTTCAAGGTTTTGAGGAGGAGTACAAGTTAGGAGATACCATTTCGGTAGATCTATTTGAAGAAGGAGAATTTGTTGATGTATCAGCAGTCTCTAAAGGTAAAGGATTCCAAGGAGTTGTAAAACGCCATGGATTTGCCGGAGTTGGTCAAGCGACTCACGGTCAGCACAACCGTTTAAGAGCCCCGGGTTCTATCGGTGCAGCCTCTTATCCAGCCAGGGTATTCAAAGGAATGCGAATGGCAGGAAGAATGGGTGGTGAAAATGTAAAAGTTCAAAACTTAAGAGTTTTAAAAGTAGTTTCTGACAAGAATTTACTTGTAGTGAAAGGATGTGTTCCAGGTCACAAAAACGCTTATATAACCATTGAGAAGTAATGAAAGTAGCAGTTTTAGATATCACAGGAAAAGACACAGGAAGACAAGTAGAGCTTTCTGATGCTATATTTGCACTAGAGCCAAACAAACATGCCATCTATCTAGATGTCAAACAACATTTGGCCAACAAAAGACAAGGAACGCACAAAGCCAAAGAAAGAGCTGACATTGCGGGAAGTACTCGTAAAATCAAAAAACAAAAAGGAACAGGTACAGCCCGTGCGGGATCTATCAAATCTCCAGTTTTTAGAGGTGGAGGCCGCGTTTTTGGACCAAGACCGAGAAGCTATTCTTTCAAATTGAATAAAAATTTGAAACGTTTGGCTCGTAAATCAGCGTTGAGCACACAAGCCAAAGACCAAAACATAGTTGTCATTGAAGATTTTACTTTTGAGTCTGCAAAGACCAAAAACTTCGTCAACGTCTTGAAAGCATTTGGTTTAGAGAACAAAAAGTCACTGTTTGTCTTGGGTGATGCAAATAATAATGTATATTTGTCATCACGAAATTTAAGCAAAACAAGTGTTGTAACTAGTTCTGAACTAAGCACTTACGGTGTTTTAAATACAAGCAAGCTAATGCTTCTTGAAGGAGCTTTGGAAGGAATTGAATCTAATTTAAGCAAATAGGGGACAAGATGAGTATTTTAATCAAACCTATCATAACGGAAAAAGCGACAAACGATAGCGAACAATTCAATCGTTATACATTTGTTGTTGCTCTTGGAGCAAATAAAGTAGAGATCAAAAAAGCTATTGAAGCTACTTACGGAGTCTCAGTTGAGAAAGTAAGAACCATGGTATATCCAGTTTCTAGAACAACAAAATTCACCAAGAAAGGTGTTGTTTCAGGCATGGTTGGTCAATACAAAAAAGCAATCGTTCAATTGTCAGATGGTGAAGCAATTGATTTTTACAATAACATTTAATTACAGCAATGTCAGTTAGAAAATTAAAACCAATCACACCAGGTCAGCGTTTTAGAGTAGTCAATGGGTTCGACGCCATCACTACTGATAAGCCGGAAAAGAGCTTGCTCGTACCGAAAAAAAGATCTGGAGGTCGAAACAACAGTGGAAAAATGACCATGAAATTCTTAGGAGGTGGTCATAAGAGAAAGTACCGTATTATCGATTTTAAAAGAGATAAAGCAGGTGCAGCAGAAGTATTGTCTATTCAATACGATCCAAACCGTACCGCTTTTATTGCTTTGTTGCAATACGCGGACGGTGAAAAGAGATACGTGATCGCTCAAGGAGGCTTGCAAGTAGGACAAAAAGTCGCATCCGGAACTGGAATTGCTCCAGAAGTAGGAAATGCGATGCCCTTGTCAGAAATGCCTTTGGGAACGACAATTTCATGTATTGAATTGAGACCAGGTCAAGGAGCTGTTATGGCTCGTAGCGCTGGTTCATTCGCTCAATTAATGGCGAAAGACGGAAAATATGTAACGGTAAAAATGCCTTCAGGAGAAACAAGATTGATCTTGGCAACCTGTTTGGCTACGATCGGTGTTGTCTCTAATTCAGACCATCAATTGCTCGTATCTGGTAAAGCAGGTAGAAGCAGATGGTTGGGTAGAAGACCTCGAACCAGACCTGTGGTGATGAACCCGGTTGATCACCCAATGGGTGGTGGTGAAGGGAAATCTTCAGGAGGACACCCAAGATCTAAAAATGGCATCCCTGCAAAAGGATACAAAACAAGATCGAAGACCAAAGCGAGTAATAAGTATATTATAGAACGTAGAAAAAAATAATTAAGATATGGCACGTTCACTAAAAAAAGGACCTTACGTATTTCATAAATTGGAAAAAAAGGTATTGGCCAATGTTGAGAAAAACAGCAAAACTGTTATCAAAACATGGTCTCGAGCAACGATGATCACACCTGACTTTGTAGGTCAAACAATCGCAGTACACAACGGACGTTCATTCGTACCCGTTTATGTTACCGAAAACATGGTTGGTCACAAATTAGGAGAATTTTCACCAACACGTTCCTTTAGAGGACACGGTGCGGATCGTAAAAATAAAGGTAAAAAATAGTAGGTATGGGAGTTCGTAAAAAAAATATGGCAGACCAACGTAAAGAAGCGAACAAATCGATCGCTTTTGCTAAGTTGACCAACTGTCCTACATCACCGAGAAAAATGCGTTTGGTGGTTGATCTAGTAAGAGGTTTGGAAGTGGAAAAAGCTTTGCAAATCTTGAAGTTTAGCTCAAAAGAAGCATCTATCAATGTTGAGAAATTGTTGCTTTCAGCGATTGCCAACTGGCAAGCGAAAAACGAAGATGCAAGCATCGAAGATGCGAGTTTGTTCGTGAAAGAAATCACTGTTGACAGCGCAGGTATGTTAAAAAGGTTAAGACCAGCACCGCAAGGTCGTGCACACAGAATTAGAAAACGTTCTAATCATGTCACGATCGTTTTGGGAAGTAAGAATAATGCAACTAATTAATCGCAAGTAGAAATGGGACAAAAAACAAATCCAATTGGAAATCGTTTAGGAATTATCAGAGGATGGGAATCGAACTGGTATGGTGGAAATGACTACGGAGATAAATTAGCTGAAGATGATAAAATAAGAAAGTACGTTCGTGCTAGATTATTTAAAGCTAGTGTTTCTAGAGTTATTATTGAGCGTACGCTTAAACTTGTAACCGTTACTATCACTACTGCAAGACCTGGTATTATTATCGGGAAAGGTGGAACAGAGGTAGACAAGTTGAAAGAAGAGCTTAAGAAAATCACTGGAAATGAAGTGCAAATCAATATTTTTGAAATCAAACGTCCGGAATTGGATGCTACCCTTGTAGCAGCCAGCGTTGCACGTCAAATTGAAAACAGAATCTCTTACAAGAGAGCGATCAAGATGGCCATTGCAGCTTCTATCCGTATGAATGCTGAAGGAATTAAAATTCAGATTTCAGGTCGTTTGAACGGTGCCGAGATGGCGCGTTCAGAACATTTCAAAGAAGGAAGAATTCCTCTTTCAACCTTCCGTGCAGATATCGATTATGCCCTTGTAGAAGCACATACTACCTATGGAAGATTGGGTATCAAAGTGTGGATTATGAAAGGAGAGGTATATGGAAAAAGAGAGTTGTCTCCCTTGGTAGGCTTGTCAAAAAAACAAGGCGGAAAAGGAGCACCTTCTAAGAAAAACCAACCTCGTAAGAGAAATTAAATTTCTAAAATTTAAAACTAAGAAATGTTACAGCCAAAAAGAGTAAAATACCGCAAGGTACAGAAAGCGAAAGGCAATATGAAAGGGAATTCCCAAAGAGGACACCGACTTTCTAATGGAATGTTTGGAATCAAATCTTTGGATCAAAATTTGCTTACATCACGTCAGATTGAGGCGGCTCGTATTGCGGCAACACGTCATATGAAAAGAGAAGGGCAGTTGTGGATTAAAATATTTCCAGACAAGCCGATTACCAAAAAACCATTGGAAGTACGTATGGGAAAAGGGAAGGGTTCTCCAGAATATTTCGTTGCAGTTGTAAAACCAGGAAGAATTCTATTTGAAGTAGGAGGAGTATCTTTCGAAGTAGCAAAAGAAGCTTTGCGTCTGGCAGCACAAAAATTGCCTGTTCAAACAAAGTTTGTAGTGGCTAGAGATTATGACAACGCTTAATTGACAAGACATGAAACAATCAGAAATTAAAGAATTATCAGCAGCTGAGTTGCAAGAAAAACTAGCCGAATTCAAGAAAAACTATACTGATCTTAAGATGGCACATGCTATTTCACCTTTGGAATCGCCTTTGCAATTGAAAGTTATTAGAAAGACGGTAGCAAGAATCGCTACAGAAATCAACCAAAGAGAGCAGTAATCAATTAGAAAAGATGGAAAAAAGAAATCTTAGAAAAGAAAGAATTGGTGTTGTATCTAGTAACAAAATGGAAAAATCCATCGTTGTTGCTGAGGTAAAAAAAGTGAAACACCCAATGTATGGAAAGTTCGTTTTGAAAACGAAAAAATACGTTGCACACGACGAATTGAACGATTGCAATATCGGTGATACGGTAAAGATCATGGAAACACGACCTTTGAGTAAATCGAAACGTTGGAGATTAGTAGAAATCCTAGAAAGAGCCAAATAATATGTTACAGACAGAATCAAGATTAAAAGTAGCAGACAATACTGGAGCGAAAGAAGTTTTAGTAATTCGTGTTTTAGGAGGAACCAAAAAGCGTTATGCTTCAATTGGAGACAAAATTGTTGTATCTGTAAAAAGTGCAACACCTAACGGAACTGCAAAGAAAGGACAAGTTCACAGAGCAGTAGTTGTTCGAACTAAGAAAGAGATCCGACGCAAAGACGGATCTTACATCAGATTTGACGACAATGCCTGTGTGTTGTTGAACGCTTCTGAAGAAATGACAGGAACACGTGTTTTTGGACCTGTTGCTAGAGAACTTCGTGACAAGCAATTCATGAAAATTGTATCATTAGCACCTGAAGTGCTTTAATATTATAAAAATGGCGAAGCTAAAAATCAAAACAGGTGATACCGTAAAAGTAATTGCGGGTGATCAAAAAGGAAAAGAAGGAAAAGTTGTTCGTGTTTTTATCGAAAAAAACAGGGCAATCGTCGAAGGCGTGAATTTGGTGTCCAAACACACCAAACCAAGTGCCCAAAACCCACAAGGTGGAATTGTAAAGAAAGAGGCTTCTCTTGACGTGTCTAATTTGATGCTCCTAGAAGGTGGTGTTGCTACCCGTGTAGGATACAAATTAGAAGACGGTAAGAAAGTTCGTTTTTCTAAAAAATCAGATAAAGCGATATAAAGATGACTTATATACCAAGACTTAAAGAAGACTACTCAAGCAGAATTGTTTCTGCATTGAAAGACGAGTACGGATACAGCAATGTAATGCAGGTACCTAAACTAGAAAAAATTGTTCTAAGTAAAGGGGTTGGTGCTGCCATTGCGGACAAGAAATTAATTGAATACGCTGTAGAAGAATTGGCGACCATCACTGGTCAAAAGCCAGTAGTTACACTCTCTAAAAAAGACATTGCTACTTTTAAGCTACGTAAAGGGATGCCAATCGGTGTCAAAGTAACTTTAAGAGGTGTTAAAATGTATGAATTTTTGGACAGATTGATCACTGCTTCTTTGCCACGTGTAAGAGATTTCAACGGAATCAAAGCCACAGGTTTTGACGGAAGAGGAAATTACAACTTAGGAATTACTGAGCAAATCATTTTCCCTGAGATTAACATAGATAAGGTGAATAAAATCAGTGGTATGGACATTACTTTTGTAACATCTGCACCGACTGACAAAGAAGCCAAATCTTTATTGACAGAACTAGGTTTACCCTTTAAAAAAAATTAAGACATGGCTAAAGAATCAATGAAAGCCCGTGAGGTAAAAAGAGAAAAAACAGTTGCAAAATACGCTGCGAAAAGAAAGGCTTTGAAAGAAGCTGGAGACTACGAAGCTTTGCAAAAGTTACCAAAAAACGCATCTCCAATTCGTTTGCACAACCGTTGTAAATTGACAGGAAGACCAAAAGGATACATGCGTCAGTTTGGAGTTTCACGTGTGACTTTCCGTGAAATGGCAAACCAAGGATTGATCCCCGGTGTGCGAAAAGCAAGCTGGTAAAGAGACATTGCAATTGCCAATACACTGTCAGTGAGTGTGTAGGCAATTTGTGCGTTTAAATACCGAAAAAATCAAAGATATTTGTATCTTTGCACGCTGTTTCCCGTATCGGAAACACAACAACAGCTTTCAAAATTGCCTTTTTTTAGCATGGAAAGTTTAAAATAGTATCAATTGGTTTCAGGTGAGTCCTCAACAAAGAGCCCTCATACCAAGACCGCAAATTAATAAATATGTATACAGATCCAATTGCAGATTATCTTACAAGGATAAGAAATGCTGCTGCCACTGGACACAGAGTCGTCGAAATTCCCGCTTCAAACTTGAAGAAGAATATGACGAAAATCTTGTTCGAACAAGGGTTTATTTTAAGCTACAAGTTTCTTGACGACAAAGTCCAAGGAAGCATCAAGATAGCCTTGAAATACGACTCAGATTCCAAAGAATCAGTAATTAAGAAATTAGAACGTATCAGTACCCCTGGACTTCGTAAATATGTGAATGCATCAGACATTCCACGTGTTTTGAACGGTTTGGGTATTGCGATAGTTTCTACTTCCAAAGGTGTCATGACTGACAAGAAAGCACGTCAAGAGAACGTAGGAGGAGAAGTTTTATGTTACGTTTATTAATAAAGAGATAGGATTATGTCAAGAATAGGAAAAAGCCCCGTAGCAATTTCAGAAGGCGTTACCGTTGTCATCGAAAACAACAGCGTAACTGTCAAAGGTAAACTAGGAGAACTATCTCAAGAATTGAGCCCAAACATCACTGTCAAAGAGGAAGAAGGTAACTTGATTTTGGAACGCGGTTCTGAATCGAAAACCGACAGAGCTCAGCACGGTTTGATGAGAGCTTTATTGAACAATATGATTGAAGGAGTGTCCAAAGGATTTACCAAAGAATTGGAATTGGTAGGTGTAGGATACAGAGCTTCAAATCAAGGACAAAAGCTAGATTTGGCTTTGGGATTTTCACACAACATTGTTTTGAGCATCGCTCCAGAAGTTAAAGTGGAAACCATTTCTGAAAAAGGAAAAAACCCAATCGTCAAACTAACTTCATTCGACAAACAATTGGTCGGACAAGTAGCTGCGAAGATCCGTGGATTCAGAAGACCTGAACCATACAAAGGAAAAGGAGTGAAGTTTGTAGGAGAAGAATTAAGAAGAAAAGCAGGTAAATCTGCATAATTTATAGCATTATGGCATTATCAAAGCTTGAAAGAAGGCAAAGAATTAAGTCTAGAATTAGAAAAGTTGTTTCAGGAACTGCAGAAAGACCCAGACTATCTGTATACAGAAGTAACAAAGAAATCTATGCGCAATTGGTAGACGACGTAACAGGGAACACATTGGTGTCTGTATCGTCAAGAGACAAAGCAGTGGACGCTAAAGGATCAAAATCTGAAGTAGCTACGACTGTTGGAAAAGCTGTTGCTGAAAAAGCAATTGCTGCAAAAATTGAAACAGTTTCTTTTGATAGAAATGGTTTCTTATACCATGGAAGAGTGAAAGCATTGGCTGAAGCAGCTAGAGAAGCTGGTTTAAAATTTTAAGAATATATAGCATGTATCAAAAATATAAAAACGTAGAAAGAGTAAAGCCAAGTGGGTTGGAACTAGTGGATCACTTAGTAGGTGTCAACAGAGTTACTAAAGTTACTAAGGGTGGACGTGCTTTCGGATTTTCTGCAATTGTTGTTGTAGGAGATGGAAACGGTGTTGTAGGCCACGGTTTGGGGAAATCCAAAGATGTTGCCTCTGCAATTGCCAAAGCAATCGAAGACGCTAAGAAAAACTTGGTGAGAATACCCATTATCAATGCAACTTTGCCACACGAACAAAAAGGGAAGTATGGTGGTGCAAGAGTTTTCTTAAAACCTGCATCCAACGGTACTGGAGTCATTGCGGGTGGAGCTGTACGTGCAGTATTGGATTCCGTTGGAGTACACGACGTATTGTCAAAGTCTCAAGGATCTTCAAATGCACACAATGTAGTGAAAGCCACCTTTGATGCCTTGTTGCAATTGCGAAGTGCTCACACGGTTGCAAAGCAAAGAGGTATTTCATTGGACAAAGTTTTTAACGGATAAATCGAAGTACGATGGGAAAAATTAAAATCACACAAGTAAAAAGCCAAATCAGACGTGAAAGTTCTCAAAAGAAAACTTTACAAGCGTTGGGATTGCGTAAGATGAATCAAGTCGTAGAACACGAAGCTTCAGCGTCCATCCTTGGAATGGTAAAAAAAATCAATCACTTAGTTTCTGTAGAAGAAATTAACTAAATACATTCGAGTTATGAGTTTAAGTAACTTACAGCCTGCATCAGGATCTGTCAAAAAAGGAAAAAGAATCGCAAGAGGTGAAGGTTCTGGTAAAGGTGGTACAGCCACAAGAGGTCACAACGGTCAAAAATCACGTTCTGGATATTCTAGAAAAATTGGTTTTGAAGGAGGTCAAATGCCTTTGCAAAGACGTGTGCCGAAATTTGGTTTCACCAACATCAACCGCAAAGAATACCAAGGGATCAATCTCGACAAATTGCAAGAATTTTTCGATGCTGGAAAAATCAATGAAACCGTTGATTTAACTGCTTTGATCACAACGCGATTGGCTGGAAAAAACGACTTGGTCAAAATTTTAGGTCGTGGAGAATTGAAAGCCAAATTAAACGTTTCTGCTCACAAGTTTACGGCATCTGCCAAAGCTGCTATTGAAGCTGCAGGTGGTCAAGCGGTAACCCTTTAAGAAGTTTTAGATAGATGAAAAATTTTATAGACACCTTACAAAGCATTTGGAAAATAGAAGAACTTAGAAATAAGTTACTTTTGACTTTGGGATTGATGGCGGTTTACCGTTTCATGGCTCAAATTCCTTTGCCTGGAATAGACCCGACTCAATTGACAGCTTTGGAAAATCAAGCTGACGGAGGTTTGTTAGGTTTGCTAAATGCATTTACAGGGGGTGCTTTTTCAAGAGCTTCTATCATGGCGTTGGGAATCATGCCTTATATTTCTGCCTCTATTGTTGTCCAATTGATGGGAATTGCGGTTCCTTATCTTCAGAAATTGCAAAAAGACGGAGAGAGTGGTCGTAAAAAAACAACGCAAATCACGCGTTGGTTGACCATTGGTATTACGTTGGTGCAAGGACCTGCATACATCACGAACATGTCCGCAATATTGCCAGAATCTGCTTATGTTTCTGAAGCAGTATTGAGCGGAGGTATGTTTTGGTTTTCATCAATGATTTTGTTGATGGCTGGAACTGTATTTGCGATGTGGTTGGGAGAACGGATTACAGACAAAGGAATTGGAAATGGGATTTCCCTTTTGATTATGATTGGGATCATCGCAAGATTTCCTTCTTCTTTTGCTCAAGAGTTGGCTTCCAAAACTGCCAATGGTGGTGCTGGTGGAATCATGATGATTTTGTTAGAAATTGTTGTTTGGTTCTTAGTCATCTTAGCATCGGTATTGCTTGTGACAGCCGTTCGTAGGATTGCTGTCCAATACGCAAGAAGATCGGCGGTAGGCGATATCAAAGAATCTCAAGGAACACGTCAGTACATTCCTCTCAAACTAAATTCTGCGGGTGTAATGCCGATCATTTTTGCTCAGGCAATCATGTTTATACCTGGAGCTTTTGCTCAAAAGGCAGAAGGATCTTTTCAAGCAATTGGTGCTAGCTTTGCAGACATGAACGGTTTGGGTTACAATGTACTATTTGCTTTGTTGATCATAATCTTTAGTTACTTTTACACAGCTATTACCATTCCTACAAATAAAATGGCAGATGATTTGAAGCGCAGTGGTGGTTTTATCCCAGGGATTCGTCCGGGACAAGAAACTGCTGATCGATTGGATTCCATCCTATCGCGCATCACTTTTCCAGGCTCTTTGTTTTTAGCCCTATTGTCAGTATTGCCTGCAATTGCTGTTCAATTTGGAATTCAACAAAACTGGGCCTTGTTTTATGGAGGTACCTCGCTGATCATTATGGTGGGTGTAGCCATCGATACCATTCAACAAATCAATGCCTACTTATTAAACAGTCATTATGACGGATTAATGAAGACAGGAACCAAAAGAAAATCATCTTAATCATTATGGCCAAACAAGCAGCAATACAACAAGACGGAACCATTACTGAAGCATTGTCAAATGCCATGTTTCGTGTAGAACTTGAAAACGGTCATATTGTGACGGCACACATCTCCGGTAAAATGCGCATGCATTATATCAAGTTGTTGCCAGGAGACAAAGTGAAGTTAGAAATGAGTCCTTACGATCTTTCGAAGGCGAGAATTACTTATAGATACTAAAAAACAATAAACGATGAAAGTTAGAGCATCAATAAAGAAAAGAAGTGCCGAGTGCAAGATTGTACGAAGAAAAGGCAGATTATATGTAATCAACAAAAAGAATCCTAGATTTAAACAAAGACAAGGGTAAGTTATGGCAAGAATAGCAGGAATTGACATACCAAAGAACAAGAGAGGAGTTATCGCTTTAACTTACATTTTTGGAATTGGTGACACAAGAGCTAAACAAATTTTAGCAAACGCAGGAGTAGACGAAAGTATCAAAGTTCAGGATTGGACGGATGAGCAAATCGGAAAAATTCGAGAACAAGCAGGAACCTTCACTATCGAAGGGGAATTGCGATCTGAAACACAATTGAACATCAAGCGTTTGATGGATATTGGATGTTACAGAGGGATTCGTCACAGGTCTGGATTGCCATTGAGAGGGCAACGTACCAAAAACAACTCCAGAACGAGAAAAGGGAAAAGAAAAACTGTAGCAAACAAAAAGAAAGCTACTAAATAAGATCAAGACATTATGGCTAAATCAAATTCAAAAAAGCGTAAGGTTATTGTTGAGTCAGTTGGGGAAGCACACATCACTGCATCTTTCAACAACATCATTATTTCCTTAACAAACAAAAAAGGAGATGTGATCTCTTGGTCATCTGCTGGAAAGCAAGGGTTTAGAGGTTCTAAAAAGAACACTCCTTATGCCGCTCAAACAGCAGCTGAAGATTGTGCAAGTGTTGCTCATGAAGCAGGACTAAGAAAAGTAAAGGTATACGTAAAAGGACCAGGAAACGGCCGTGAAAGTGCAATTAGAACCCTGCACAACAACGGTATTGAAGTTACTGAAATCATCGATGTAACTCCAATCCCTCACAACGGTTGTCGCCCTCCCAAAAGACGTAGAGTATAATTTAATTCAACTTCAATTGAGAACCAGATTGTCGAAGGAGAACGCCTTAATTCACAATCCTCAATTCTAAAAACAAAGAAATGGCAAGATATACAGGACCAAAAACAAAAATTGCTCGTAAATTTGGAGAGGCAATTTTCGGAGATGACAAATCTTTTGAAAAACGCAATTACCCACCTGGGCAACATGGAAATGCAAGACGTAGAGGGAAAAAATCCGAATACGCAATGCAATTGCAAGAAAAGCAAAAAGCAAAATACTCTTACGGTATTTTAGAACGTCAATTTAGCAACCTTTTTGACAAAGCATCAAGTAGCAAAGGAATTACAGGAGAAGTCTTGTTGCAACTTTGTGAATCTCGTCTAGACAATGTAGTTTTCCGTATGGGAATTGCAAACTCAAGAAGAGGAGCGCGTCAATTGGTATCTCACAGACACATCACTGTCAACGGTGAAATCTTAAACATTCCTTCTTACTCTCTCAAACCAGGTGACGTTGTTGCTGTGAGAGAAAAGTCGAAATCTTTGGTAGCCATCGAAAGCGCTTTGGCTGCAAATAGCAATGTTTATGAGTGGTTGACATGGAATGCAGACACCAAACAAGGAACCTTTGTAACGGTTCCAGAAAGACTGCAAATCCCTGAAAACATCAAAGAACAATTAATAGTAGAGTTGTACTCTAAATAATTAAGACACCCGTTAAACTATGGCAATTTTAAATTTTCAGAAACCCGACAAAGTAATCATGATTGAATCTACTGATTTTGAAGGTAGATTTGAATTCAGACCTTTAGAACCAGGTTTTGGTTTAACAGTAGGTAACGCATTGAGAAGAGTTTTGCTTTCATCATTAGAAGGTTTTGCGATCACTTCATTGAGAATGGAAGGGGTTGAGCACGAATTTTCTACGATTGAAGGAATTGTTGAAGATGTTACTGAAATTATCCTTAATCTTAAGCAAGTTCGCTTTAAGAAACAAATAGAAGATACAGACAGAGAGTCCGTTACCATTTCTGTATCTGGACAAGAACAAATCACGGCTGGAGATATTCAAAAATTCACCTCTGGTTTTCAAGTATTGAATCCAGACTTGGTGATTTGCAACTTGGAGAACAGTGTCAAATTTGAAATGGAAATTACCATTGAAAAAGGAAGAGGCTTTGTTCCTGCAGAAGAGAATAAGAAAGTAAATGTCCCGTTGGGAACTATTTTTACAGACTCTATTTACACACCGATCAAAAATGTCAAGTACGCGGTTGAAAACTACCGTGTAGAACAAAAAACCGATTATGAAAAATTAGTTTTTGACATCGTTACTGACGGTTCTGTAAACCCGAAAGACGCACTGACAGAAGCTGCAAAAATTCTAATCCACCACTTTATGTTGTTCTCAGATGAGAGAATTACTTTGGAGGCTGATGAAATTGCACAAACTGAAACCTACGACGAGGAGTCTTTGCACATGCGTCAGCTGTTGAAAACAAAATTGATCGACATGGATCTTTCTGTCAGAGCTTTGAACTGTTTGAAAGCTGCAGAAGTAGAAACTTTAGGGGATTTGGTATCCTTTAATAAAAATGACTTGATGAAGTTCCGTAATTTTGGAAAGAAATCATTGACCGAATTGGATGAACTAGTTCATATAAAAGGGTTGAGTTTCGGAATGGATTTGAGCAAATACAAATTAGATAAAGATTAACTTTTCATATTTTGCTCCCTAAAAGGGTTGAGCAAGATGGAATTACAAAACAAAAGTCATGAGACACGGAAAGAAATTCAATCATTTAGGAAGAAAGACGGCACACAGAAAGTCAATGTTGGCAAATATGGCTTGTTCGTTAATTGAACACAAACGCATCAATACCACTGAAGCAAAAGCAAAAGCTTTGCGTCAATACGTGGAGCCTTTGATCACAAAATCTAAAAGCGATACCACGCACAACCGTAGAATTGTATTTAGTATTTTGAAAAACAAATTGGCAGTTACGGAGTTGTTCAAAGAAGTCGCTGTAAAAGTAGCTGACAGACCAGGAGGATATGTACGAATTATCAAGTTGGGCAACCGTCAAGGAGACAACGCTGAAATGGCGATGGTTGAATTGGTGGATTACAACGAGATCTACAATCCAAATGGAGCTAAGAAGAAAAAAGCGACCCGTAGAGGACGTAAAAAAGCGGACGCACCTGTTGCCGAAGCTGTTGAAGTGACAACTGTTGAAGAAACAAACACGGAGGCATAAATAGATGATTCACAGCATAGCTAACAAAGGAATAAACATAACAGTTTGTTCCTTTTTTTATATATTTGCACACCGATAAAAGTTTTTGATTGAAATGAACAAGCACTATTTTTATACACTAGCGGTCCTTTTTTTGCCAATAGTTATTCTTTATAGCGGTTCATTAAATTACGAATTTATTGCCATTGACGACGCTGGGCAACTCCACCAAAATCCCAAAGTACTGAATTGGTCATGGTCCAACATTGTTGAGATTTTTTCTTCAGAGACCATCGGGATGTACCAACCGTTGACTTCTCTCTTCTTTTCCTTACTCGGAGCACTGTTTGGTTTTAAAAGTGCCCTCACATTCCACCTTTTTAGTCTGTCATTTCATTTGGCAAATACGCTTCTTGTATTTTTATTGGGCAAACACCTTTTCAACAACAAACAAAAAGCAATGTTGCTTGCATTTCTCTTTGGACTGCATCCATTGGCTGTTGAATCCGTAGCGTGGATATCTGCAACCAGTACCGTCCTGTTTTCTTTTTTCTTTCTAGCAGCGACACTAGCGTATTGCAATTTTTTAAAAAGCAATAAGAATTCTTGGATTCAAATCTCCTTACTCATGTTTGTTATGGGGGCCTTCTGCAAAGTGCAAATCCTTCCTTTTGTGGCCGTTCTTTTTTTAATTGACGTTTTAAATGGATTGCCTTTATTTGAAAAGAAGCGCCTCGTTCAAAAAATACCTTTTGTTGGGGTTGCGGTAGTTTTCGGTCTCATCGCATTGCATTTTAGAGGGGGACATTCTGGCATCAGTCATGAAAATTACAAAGCCTTGTATTTGTTGCCAAGCCAACTCTTTTGGTACATCCACAAAACATTTGTGCCATTGAATCTAGGTATTGTTTACGATTGGCCGCTGCAACTTGGAGAAACCAATTATTACCTCTCTTGTTTCTTTCTCGTTGCAATCGCAGTGGCATTTTATTATTTAAGAAATAACAGATTGTTTGTCTTCGGACTGTTGTTTTATTTGTGCAACATCCTGCTTCACACGGCCGCTTTTTCCGAGTTTTTAGGACCCTTTTCTGATCGATATGCCTACATTTCTACGCTGGGAATCTGGATTGCCGCCTTGTCTTTGATCAGTGACAAACGAAATGCCGCATTGAAATACTTTGTGCTGGTTGCCGTCTATGCCTTCTTGGCAAAAGCACAATTGAAAACCTGGGAAAGCACCATTGCGTTGTGGACAAACAACCTCACACACGAAACCGCTACTTTTTCTAATGGAATGCGTGGCAATTTCTATTACGAAGACAACAAACTGGCTTTGGCAAAAGCAGATTTTGAAAAAGTGGATCAGCAACCTGATGCCCGTTTGAATCCAGACAAATACAACTACCTTTACACCGCTTTGGGCGTTATGGAATCAAAGGCCGACAAGAAAAAATCGGTTGCTTACTTTTTAAAAGCGGCTACGATTTCTCCAGAAGTTCCAAACTTCGTAAATTTGGCAACGGCCTACCAAGCGATTCAAGTTTATGACAAGGCAGAAGCACTGTTGTTGCAATGCAATGCAAAAAAACCAAATAATAAAGATATATACATTAAATTGAGTGCCTTGTACTTTGAAAGCAAGCAACACGACAAAGCGGTTCGATTACTCAATAAAGTAATCGATTTGGGATTCAACGACATACTTTTCTACAAGTTTAGAGCCTATTTTCAAATCGCTTTGGGCAATGTTGAAAAAGCAGAAGAAGACATTCAAGTAGCAATAAAGATGGATAAGAAGGTTAATAATGGAATTGTAAAAGACGAACAATTGCGAAGTTTGATTCAAAATTTACAATATTTAAAAAAGAACACAAAAAAATGAAATACAAAGAATTGAAAAAAGCACTGTTGCTTTTAGAAGACGGAACCGTATTTGAAGGAAAATCTGTTGGAGTCGAGGGCACTTCCTTCGGAGAAGTTTGTTACAACACAGGAATGACGGGCTACCAAGAAATCTTTACAGATCCTTCTTATTCCGGTCAATTGATGGTTGCCACCAACGCACATATTGGAAACTACGGAGTCAATGAAAATGAAGTAGAGTCTGACGGCATCAAAATTTCAGGACTCATTTGTCGCAATTTTAGCTACACGCATTCACGAGTGAGATCTTCAGGCTCTTTAGAAGACTATTTTATCAAACACCAATTGATTGCCATAACCGACGTCGATACAAGAGCCGTCGTAAGTTATATCCGTGACAAAGGAGCCATGAACGCGGTCATCTCCACCGACACAGACATTGCATCTTTGAAAGAGCAACTCAAAAAAGTTCCCAACATGGAAGGCCTGGACTTGGCATCCAAAGTCTCAACCAAAGAAGCCTATACCTTTGGTGACATAAATGCGACTTATAAAATAGCAGCATTGGACCTTGGAATCAAAACCAACATTCTTAGAAACTTAGCCGAAAGAGATTGTTACATCAAAGTATTCCCAAACACCGCCTCTTTTGAAGACCTAAAAGCTTTTCAGCCTGACGGTTATTTCTTGTCCAACGGTCCTGGAGATCCAGAGCCTTTGGCCAATGCACAAGCAGTAGCTAAAAAAATTATAGAAAAAAACCTACCGCTTTTTGGCATCTGTCTCGGTCACCAAGTCATCGCACTTGCAAGCGGAGCCACAACTTATAAGATGCACAATGGGCATCGAGGAATCAACCACCCAGTTAAGAATTTGGTCACAGGAAAAGGAGAAATCACCTCTCAAAATCACGGATTTGTAATCGACCGAAAATCCCTTGAAAATTTAGACACAATTGAAGTGACACATATTCATCTAAATGACAATACAGTCGCGGGAATCCGATTGAAAGATAAAAATTGTTTTTCTGTTCAATACCATCCAGAAGCAAATCCTGGACCCCACGATTCGTCCTATTTATTCGACCAATTTATTGAAAACTTAAAAAAATAAGTTTTCAATTTTAACATCTTTCAAGCTTTAGAGTCTTTGTAGCTCGACAACGAAACCGTTTGAGAAAAAATTCTAAAAAAGCACCCTTAAAGTCAAGTCCTTTTGTAACTTGCATCGAATTTTAATTGAAAAAACCTAAAACAAACAAATATGAGCGTAATTATTAGCATCCATGCACGTCAAATCTTTGACTCCAGAGGGAATCCTACTGTAGAAGTCGATGTCATCACAGAGAACGGAGTAATGGGAAGAGCTGCAGTTCCTTCTGGAGCCTCTACCGGAGAACACGAAGCTGTTGAATTGAGAGACGGTGGTGCTGCATTTATGGGCAAAGGCGTCTTGACAGCAGTAAACAATGTAAACACAAGCATTGCAGAAGAATTGTTAGGATTCTCAGTATTTGAACAAAACGCCATCGATCAAGCGATGATTGATTTGGACGGAACCCCTAACAAATCTCAATTAGGAGCCAATGCCATTTTAGGTGTTTCTTTAGCGGTTGCAAAAGCAGCTGCCAATGAATTGAACCAACCTTTGTACCGTTACATCGGAGGAGTCAGTGCAAACACACTGCCCGTGCCGATGATGAACATCGTCAACGGTGGTTCGCATTCAGATGCTCCGATTGCGTTTCAAGAATTTATGATTATGCCTGTAATGGCAAACTCTTTTTCTCATGCTTTGCAGATTGGGACTGAGATTTTTCACAACTTGGCCAAAATCCTTCACGGAAGAAACTTGAGCACAGCTGTTGGTGACGAAGGAGGTTTTGCCCCAACTTTTGAAGGTACTGAAGATGCTTTGGACACCGTTTTGGAAGCCATCAAAAAAGCAGGATACAAACCGGGAGAAGAAGTAATGCTTGCATTGGATTGTGCTGCTGCTGAATTTTACGAAGGTGGAAAATACAACTATGCAAAGTTTGAAGGAGAAAATGGAGCCGTAAGAACGTCTCAAGAACAGGCAGATTACCTTGCAGAACTCTCAGAAAAATACCCAATTATCTCAATCGAAGATGGGATGGATGAAAACGACTGGGAAGGATGGAAATACCTCACCGAAAAAATTGGCGACCGTGTGCAATTGGTAGGAGACGATTTGTTTGTGACAAATGTAGAACGTCTTGCCAGAGGTGTAGAAGAAGGAATCGCCAATTCTATCTTGATCAAAGTGAATCAAATTGGAACCTTGACAGAAACCATTGCCGCAGTAAACATGGCCAAAAACGCAGGATTTACTTCTGTAATGTCTCACCGTTCAGGTGAAACTGAAGACAACACAATTGCTGATTTGGCAGTAGCTTTGAACACAGGTCAGATCAAAACAGGATCTGCTTCTCGTTCAGACCGTATGGCAAAATACAACCAATTGTTGCGTATTGAAGAAGAGTTGGAGGACATGGCATACTATCCACAAGACAAAGCTTTTAAATTGAGCTAATACATTTCCAAACAGAGCCAAAAAAACCGAAATTTTATTTCGGTTTTTTTTTGTCCATACAAAAAGCAATTCCAAGCATAAGAAACCACACATTTAACCTGTTCATAATACTCTTTTTTTGCAAATTAAAAAGAAGCCCGTAGCCCAAAATTTTATTTCGCGATTTATTTAAGAAATCTCAGGATTTGCAGGTTATTTTTAACAAGATTTTCGGGATAAGAAACTTGAATTTGTGTAAATTTGCAAAAACTCCATCGCTAGGAATTAGAAATATCAAATAAATATTATGTCAGAAATTGCAACACTCAAAATAAACGGTCAAGAATTCGAGTTTCCATTGTTAAAAGGAACAGAAAAGGAAACAGCCATCGATATCAAAACCCTGCGAGGCGCTACGGGAGGCCTCATCACTTTGGATGCGGGTTATAAAAACACAGGTTCTTGCAAAAGTGCCGTTACTTTTTTGGATGGAGAAAAAGGAATTTTGAGATACCGTGGCTATGCGATCGAAGACTTGGCTGAAAAATCAGACTTTTTAGAAACTTCTTACCTGCTCATTTTCGGAGAATTGCCAACAGAGGCGCAATTGGAACAATTTCAGGCAGACATCCAAAGTGAATCTTTGGTAGACGAAGAAATGAAAAAGATTTTGCACGGCTTTCCAAAGTCTGCACATCCCATGGGAGTTGTTTCTGCATTGACAAGCTCTTTGATTGCTTTCAATCCTGAATCTGTCAACGTAGACTCTGAAGAAGAGATGTACAAAGCCATCGTGAAAATTATGGCTAAATTCCCTGTGTTGGCTGCATGGACCTTGCGTAAAAAAGAAGGCTTGCCTTTGGAATACGGTTCGAAAAGCTTAGGCTATGTGGAAAATTTGTACAAGATGATGTTCAACAAACCCAACGAAGAGTTTGCCATCAATCCCATTGTTTTGAATGCACTGGATAAGTTGTTGATTTTACACGCGGACCACGAGCAAAACTGTTCTACTTCAACCGTGAGAATTGTTGGGTCTTCACATGCCGGTTTGTACGCTTCTATTTCTGCAGGAATTTCTGCGCTTTGGGGGCCGCTTCACGGAGGTGCCAACCAAGCTGTCATAGAAATGTTGGAAGACATCAAAAACGACGGAGGAGATTACCACAAATACATCGCAAAGGCGAAAGACAAAAGCGATCCTTTTCGACTGATGGGTTTTGGACACAGGGTTTACAAAAATTTTGATCCAAGAGCCAAAATCATCCAAGTAGCTGCTGAAGAAGTACTGGCAGACTTAGGTATCGTAGATCCAGTACTAGATATTGCCAAAGGCTTGGCGGAAGTCGCCTTGAACGACACGTATTTCAAAACCCGAAATTTGTATCCCAACGTAGACTTTTATTCTGGAATCATCTACAGAGCGCTTGGAATTCCAGTAGAAATGTTTACCGTCATGTTTGCGATTGGTCGTTTGCCAGGTTGGATTGCACAATGGAAAGAAATGAGAGAAAACAACGAGCCGATTGGACGGCCTCGTCAATTGTATGTCGGTGAAAACTTGAGAAGTTTTTCCAGCAGAGAAAACCGATAAGACAGCCCAAGCCTTCAATTTCATTGAAGGCTTTGTTTTGGCCCACAGACAGACCTATTGATGGTGCTTAAGATTCAAGACGAAACTTCGAGATTGAGAGCTGTCGGTTTGGGAGTTGCTCAACAGAATGGATCGGTTCCTGATAACAAAGACGCCTATATGAAGCAAACGACAAACAACCTTTTGATGGTACGCTCTTTGTCTTTTCGCAAGAACGAACAGACGGCAATCAACAACTTGTGTCAAAAAGAACTCAGCAAGCTTTCCCATATGGATATAGAAGAAAGAGTCCTTGCCGAATTCGACGCTCTTGTACAGCAATTAAAGCGGGTTGGAATTCGTGTTTTGGTGCTGCAAGACACTGAAAAACCCACGACGCCCGCTGGACTTTTTTCCAACAATTGGGTTTCGTTTCATGAAGACGGGATTGTAGGTCTGTACCCCATTTTTGCTCCAAACAGCCGCCTTGAAAGAACCGAGGATTTGTTTGGGTTTTTAGAAACTTCCGGTTTTGAAATCGCTGGTTTTGTCGATTATACAAGTGCAGCGGCACAAGGCTATTTCTTGGAAGGAACAGCAAGTATGGTTTTGGATCGTGTGCACCGAAAAGCATATTGTGTCTTGTCAGCAAGAACAGACGAAGAACTCTTTATTGAATTCTGTGAAGATTTCGAATACACGCCAGTGGTCTTTACAGCATTCCATACGGTGGAAGGGGACCGAGTTCCCAGAGACCACACCAACTTAGTGCTCTGTGTGGGGACACATTTTGCTGTGCTGTGCTTGGAAAGCATCGACGATAAATCGGAACGGAAAAACCTTTTGCAACACCTCAAAGAAGATGGAAAAGAACTGTTGCTGATTTCAGAAGCTCAGGCAGCCAATTTTGCAGGCAATTTGTTGCAAGTTGAAAATGCATTTGGACAGCAGTATACCGTCATGTCTGAAACGGCTTTTCAAAGTCTTCGCCCGGAACAAATAGCAATGCTTGAAAGACACACTCAAATTATCAGCACCCCTTTGCCTACCATAGAGAACTTTGCAGGCGGCAGTGTAGGCTCTATGTTGACAGAAGTTTTTTTGCCCAAATCCAAATAAAAAAAGCTTTGGATTTTCCAAAGCTTTTTCTGTGCCATTCCTTTCCAAGGAATTACTTTTTGATTTTCTTTTTTTCGATTTGAATTGTCAGTTCCTTAGATTTTGAATCGAGGTCCATAAAAATGACATCTCCTTCCGTGAGGTTGGAATTGACAATTTCTTCCGCCAAAGCATCTTCAATGTATTTTTGAATGGCTCTGTTCAAAGGGCGGGCGCCATAGGTTTTGTCAAATCCCTTGTCGGCGATATAATCTTTGGCTTTGTCGCTCAACTTTAGTGTGTAGCCCAAGTCGCTGATGCGGGCCAATAATTTTTCCAATTCGATGTCGATAATTTGATGGATGTCTTTTCTTTCCAAAGCGTTGAAGATAATCACGTCATCGATGCGATTGATGAATTCAGGTGCAAAGGATTTTTTAAGGGCACTTTCGATGATTCCTTTGGCATGTGCATCGGCTTGTGCTGCTTTGGCAGAAGTACCAAAGCCAACGCCGCCGCCAAAATCTTTCAATTGACGGGCTCCAATATTGGAGGTCATGATAATGATGGTATTTCTAAAATCGATTTTACGCCCCAAGCTATCCGTCACAAAACCTTCGTCGAGTATTTGCAAGAGCATATTGAACACATCGGGATGTGCTTTTTCGATTTCGTCAAGCAGGACAACGGCATAGGGTTTTCTTCGAATCTTTTCTGTCAACTGCCCACCTTCTTCATAACCTACATAACCAGGAGGCGCTCCGATCAATCGAGACACAGAGAACTTCTCCATGTATTCACTCATGTCAACACGGACCAAAGAATCGCTTGTGTCAAAAAGTTCGCGCGCCAAGACTTTCGCCAATTGTGTTTTTCCGACTCCGGTCTGTCCTAAGAAGATAAAAGAGCCGATGGGTTTGTTCGGGTCTTTTAGTCCGATGCGGTTTCGTTGAATCGCTTTGACAACTTTTGCGACGGCTTCGTCTTGTCCGATGACTTTCCCCTTGATTTTCTTTGGAAGATCGCTCAAACGACTGCTTTCAGCTTCTGCAACTCTGTTCACAGGAATGCCAGTCATCATAGAAACCACTTCGGCCACATTGTCCTCTGTGACGGTCTCCCTATTTTCTTTGGAAGCTTCTTCCCATTGATTTTGAGCAGATTTCAAAGCTGCTTCTATGTTTTTTTCATCGTCTCTTAACCTAGCAGCTTCTTCGTATTTTTGACGCGTGACTGCGTTGGTCTTCTCTTCTTTGATGGTTTCTAATTTCTGTTCCAACTCGAGCACTTGCTTGGGAACCACGATGTTTGTGATGTGAATTCGAGATCCCGCTTCGTCCAAGGCATCGATTGCTTTGTCAGGTAAAAACCGATCCGTCATGTAGCGGTTGGTCAATGTGACACAAGCTTTGATCGCAGCTTCTGTATAAGTCACATTGTGGTGGTCTTCGTATTTTTCTTTGATGTTTTTTAGAATTGCGACCGTTTCTTCAATAGAAGTTGGCTCTACGATTACTTTTTGAAAGCGGCGTTCCAAAGCACCGTCTTTTTCAATATTTTGACGGTATTCGTTTAGGGTCGTCGCCCCAATACATTGGATTTCACCTCTCGCGAGTGCTGGTTTGAGCATGTTGGAGGCATCCAAAGAGCCTGTAGCGCCTCCAGCACCAACAATGGTGTGAATTTCATCGATAAAGAGAATGATGTCTTCGTTCTTTTCCAGTTCGTTCATCAGGGCTTTCATACGCTCTTCAAACTGACCTCTGTATTTGGTGCCGGCAACCAAACTTGCCAAATCCAAAGAAACCACTCTTTTGTTGAACAAAATACGAGATACTTTTCTTTGGACGATGCGGAGCGCCAATCCTTCTGCTATTGCAGATTTTCCAACTCCAGGTTCACCGATGAGCATCGGGTTGTTTTTTTTGCGCCGACTTAAAATTTGGGAAACCCGTTCGATTTCTTCTTTCCGTCCCACCACAGGGTCTAACTTTTGGTTTTCAGCGAGAAAGGTCAAGTCCCGACCAAAATTGTCCAATACGGGTGTCTTTGATTTCTGAGAAGTTTTCCCCTTGTTGGGTTGGGATTCAAAAGGATTTGATTTGTCAGCATCTTCAAACTGTCCCGGATTTGCACTTTCTGCAGTTGGGAACTCATGGCTGTCGTCTGTATCGTTGTTCATTTGTTTGAACAGCGCTTTTACATCGTCGTAACTGATGTCAAAATTGTTTAATAATTTTGTTGTCGGGTCGTTTTCATTCCGGAGTACACACAAGAGAAGGTGAGCTGTGTTTACAGATTCGTCTTGGTAAAGTTTTGCTTCCAAAAAGGTCGTTTTCAACGCTTTTTCTGCTTGACGGGTCAGGTGTAGTTTTTTCTTTTCAAAATCTTCGTTAAAAGATGGTGTGGAAGGATTCAATGCCTCGATCTTTTTCTTTAAGTAATCCAAATTGATGTTCAAAGAATTCAAGATCTCAATGGCTTTCCCTTCAGCTTTACGGAGCACTCCCAAAATCAAATGTTCGGTACCAATAAAATCATGCCCCAGTCGCAAGGCCTCTTCTTTGCTGTATCCGATCACGTCTTTTACTTTTTGCGAAAAATTATCATCCATAGTCTCTGTTTTTAGGTAAATTTAATGGATTTTTCATTAAAATTTACAAATCACATGTGATTGTTCTTAAAAAAAAGATCCCGCGGCAAATTGCGCACAAAAACAGTCTGAAAATCAGCACAGTACAAAGTGTTAAAAAACCCCTAAAATTGTTGATAACTCTAAGCAAATACCACGGCCGTAAAAGGGGTCAAAAAGGCTAAAAAGTGTATCTTGCTGTTCACTAAAATGAACTAACTAAACTAAACATATTTTTATGGCAGATGGAGAAAAGTTGATCCCTATCAATATAGAGGAGCAGATGAAGTCGGCATACATAGATTATTCTATGTCCGTAATTGTTTCGAGAGCCTTACCTGATGTAAGAGACGGATTGAAACCTGTGCATCGGAGGGTTTTGTATGGAATGCATGAGTTGGGAATCAAGGCGACCGGCTCTTACAAGAAGTCTGCGAGAATAGTGGGAGAAGTTTTGGGAAAGTACCACCCCCACGGTGATACTTCTGTATACGATTCCATGGTGCGAATGGCACAGAATTGGAGCGTGCGCTATATGATGGTAGACGGTCAGGGAAACTTTGGGTCTGTAGATGGTGATAGTCCAGCAGCAATGCGTTACACCGAGGTGCGGATGCAAAAAATATCCGAAGACATGTTGGCGGATATTGAAAAGGATACCGTCGACCACAAACTCAATTTTGACGACACCCTAAAAGAACCCACCGTTCTTCCAACCAGAATCCCCAATTTGCTAATCAACGGAGCTTCGGGAATTGCGGTAGGGATGGCCACTAATATGGCGCCGCACAACTTGACAGAAGTCATAGACGGTACCGTCGCTTATATTGAAGACAGAGACATTGACATCGACGGTTTGATGCAGTACATCAAAGCACCTGATTTTCCTACGGGAGGAATACTCTATGGCTATGAAGGAGTCAAAGACGCTTTCCACACAGGTCGAGGACGCATCGTGATGCGCGCCAAGGCAACTTTTGAAGAAGTCAAAGGGCGGGATTGCATCATTGTGACAGAAATTCCTTACCAGATCAACAAGGCAGAAATGATCAAAAAAACTGCGGAATTGGTCAATGATAAAAAATTAGACGGCATCGCCAACATCCGAGATGAATCGGATAGAAATGGAATGCGCGTCGTTTATGTTTTGAAACGAGATGCAATTCCCAACATTGTATTGAATAAATTGTTCAAATACACAGCTTTGCAGACTTCTTTTAGTGTCAACAACATCGCTTTGGTAAACGGGCGTCCTGAATTGCTGAACTTAAAGCAATTGATCCATCATTTTGTCGAACACCGCCACGAGGTCATTGTTCGTAGAACAGAATTTGAACTGAAAAAGGCAGAAGCAAGAGCACATATCTTAGAGGGATTGATCATTGCAAGTGACAATATTGACGAAGTGATCAAAATCATCAGAGGCTCAAACAATCCTGACGAAGCGAGAGAACGCTTGATTGCACGTTTTGAATTGTCAGAAATCCAAGCCAAGGCCATCGTAGAAATGCGTTTGCGCCAGCTTACAGGACTGGAGCAAGACAAGCTAAGAGGAGAGTACGACGAGATTATGGTATTGATCACTGACTTGAAAGATATTTTGGCAAAAGAGCCAAGAAGAATGCAAATCATCAAAGACGAGCTGACAGCCATTCGCGACAAATATGGCGATGCCCGTCGTTCAGAAATTGAATACGCAGGTGCGGACATGAAAATTGAAGACATGATCCCAGATTCACAAGTAGTTGTGACCATCTCTCATGCAGGCTATGTCAAACGTACCTTGCTTTCCGAATACAAAACACAAAACAGAGGGGGAAGAGGACAAAAAGGCGTGTCTACCAGAAGTGAAGATTTCTTAGAACACCTGTTTGTGGGAACCAACCACCAATACATGCTGTTTTTTACCCAAAAAGGAAAAGTGTTTTGGATGCGAGTTTACGAAATTCCAGAAGGCGGAAAAGTAGCCAAAGGACGCGCGCTGCAGAATTTGATCAACATTGAACCCGATGACAAAGTCAAAGCCTTTTTGGTGACACAAGACCTCAAAGACCTCGATTACATCAACAGCCATTACATCATCATGGCCACCAAAAAAGGCCAGGTCAAAAAGACCCTGTTGGAACAATATTCCAGACCGAGAACCAATGGAATCGCAGCGATTACCATTCGGGAAGGCGACGAATTGTTAGAAGCAAAATTGACCACAGGCGACAGTCAAGTCATGTTGGCTTTGAAATCTGGAAAATCCATTCGATTTGAAGAAGAAAAAACCAGGCCGATGGGTAGAAATGCCTCCGGTGTTCGCGGCATCACTTTGGCACATGAAAATGATGAGGTGGTCGGTATGGTCGCTGTCAATGATATGGAGAGCAATATCTTGGTGGTCTCTGAAAAAGGTTACGGAAAACGATCCAGTCTCGAAGATTACAGAATCACCAACCGGGGTGGTAAAGGCGTAAAAACACTCAACGTCTCTGAAAAGACAGGCGATGTGGTTGCGATTAAAAACGTGACAGATGAAGACGATTTGATGATCATCAACAAGTCTGGAATCACCATCCGCATGGAAGTCAGTGACCTGCGCGTCATGGGAAGAGCTACCCAAGGAGTCAAGCTGATCAATATCAAAGATTCTGATTCGATTGCTGCCGTAGCAAAAGTCATGCACGAAGAGGAAGAAGATGTGGAATTGCAAGGCGAAGTGGAAGGGCAAGAAGGCACCTCAGAAACGAGCGGTTCTTCAGAGACGCCTTCTTCTGAAAATTAATACAATCAAACCTATATACATGAAAAATCAACTTATTCTGCTGCTATCACTTTCTTTGAGTTTTGGAGTAGTAGCACAAAAAAAAGAATTAAAAACTGCAGAAAAAGCACTAAAAAAGAAAGATTATGCTGCCTCCCTTGACCAACTAGAGGTCGTAAGTGCTCTGCTAGAATATGCTGCGCCAAAATTAATTGAGAAGTATTACTACCTCAAAGCAGCAGCTCTCTTTGAAGACGGAACAAATTCTGCACAAGAAGAGCTGGCTGGAGAAGCCTATTTGGAATTGCTCCGTTTTCAAAAAGAATCCGGAATGAAAAAGTACGTTCAAAAAGCAGCGGAGGACCTCAGTAGAATTGTTCAAAGTGCTGTTGCGAAAGGTTCTACTCTTTACAACGGGCAGAAGTACAATGAGGCCGCGCAAAAATTCGAATTGGTGTATACCTTGAGTAAAAAAGACACTTCTTTTCTAGAGAATGCTGCTTTGGCTTCCTTTTATGCAAAGAATTATGACCAATCCATCACACTGTACAAAAAACTTTTGTCTATTGGGTATACGGGAATCACAACCCAATACAAAGCAACAAATGCGTTGAGTGGGGAAGACATGTATTTCAACTCCCAAAAAGACATGGACAACCAAGTAAGACTCAAATTGGCTTCTGCTCCAGAAGTACTGGTTTCGGAGTCAAGAACGGGAAACATTGCCAAAAACATCGCCTTGAGTTACATCGCCAAAGGGGATCAAGACGCGGCTTTGAAAGCCATTGATGATGCCAAAAAAATATTTCCAAACGACTACACGCTGATCATCAGCGAAGCCAACATTTATTTTAAGTTGGGAAACAACAAAAAGTTTTTGGAATTGTTGAAAAAAGCCATTGAATTGAAGCCCAACGATCCACAATTGCATTACAATGTTGGAGTGCTCACTTTGGAGCAAGGCTATGCGGAAGAAGCCATTTCACACTTTCAAAATGCAATCCTTCTCAAACCCGATTACTCAGATGCTTACAACAACATCGGGGTTTCAATCTTGGAAAAAACAAAACCCATCATCGAAGAAATGAACAACAATTTGTCTGATTTTGACAAATACGATGAGTTGCTCCTGCAACAAAAAGAAGTCTATCGAGAGGCGTTGCCTTATTATGAAAATGCGTTGAAATACAATGAGAAGAGTCCTGAAATCATGAAAACATTGATCGGATTGTACGAGTTGTTGGAGATGTATGACAAACAGAAAGCGACCAAATCCAAACTGGACGCCCTGTAATTCCTTGTAAGAACGCTGACAGCCGTCACAAAAAAACCCGAACACTCTGGTGTTCGGGTTTTTTTATGCGCCTTGTTTTGTTATTTTTTCAATTCCAACAAAACCACGTTTTCCACGTGATGGGTTTGTGGAAACATGTCCACTGCTTGTGAATTGACGATGTCGTATTGCTCTTTCATCAAGGACAAATCGCGGGCTTGTGTGGCAGAGTTGCAACTGACATACACGATTCTTTTTGGAGAAATTCGCAAAAGCTGTTCGACTACTTTTTTGTGCATTCCGTCTCTTGGTGGGTCGGTGATTACAACATCAGGCTTTCCGTGAGTGTCGATGAATTCAGCTGTAAACACCTCTTTCATGTCTCCCACGTAAAATGCCACATTGTCGATCTTGTTGTTTTTCGCATTGCCTTTGGCATCTTCAATGGCTTCGGGGACCGATTCCACACCGATGACTTTTTTCGCTTTTTTGGCGACAAATTGAGCGATGGTTCCCGTTCCTGTGTAAAGGTCATAGACCAGTTCTTCTCCTGTCAATCCTGCAAAATCTCGTGTGATTTTGTACAATTCGTAGGCTTGTTTGGAATTGGTTTGGTAAAAGGACTTGGCGTTGATTTTAAATTTCAATCCTTCCATTTCCTCAAATATATGATCGCGGCCTGCATGCAAAAGGATGTCTTGGTCGTAGATGGTGTCGTTCGCTTTTCCGTTGATGATGTATTGCAAGGAAGTGATCTCTGGAAAGGTCTTTTGGATAAAGTTTAAGAGCAGTTCTCGTTTCTCTTTGTGTTCTTTGTAAAACTGAACGACCAGCATGATCTCTCCCGTAGCAACAATGCGCAACATCAAAGTACGCAACAAGCCTTCTTGGCTTCGGGGGTTGAAAAAGGCAATGTCATTTTCCAGGGCAAATTCTTTGATGCTGTTTCTGATGGCATTTGAGGGGTCTTCTTGCAAGTGGCATTTTTCAATGTCAAGAATTTTGTCCCACATTCCCGAAATGTGAAAGCCCAAGGCATTCTTGTTGTCCACCGTTTCGGTCGAATTGATTTCTTCGTAGGTCAACCAACGGTTGCTTGAAAAGGAAAACTCCATCTTATTCCTGTAAAAATAGGTGTTTTCACATCCAAGGATGGGCGTAATTTTTGGCAATTCTAGGTGTCCAATCCGCTTTAGGTTGTTGGTGACCTCTTTTTCTTTGTAGAAGAGTTGGTCTTCGTAGTTCATGTGTTGCCATTTGCAACCGCCACAATGTTCAAAATGGGCACATTTGGGTGTGGCTCTTTTGTCGGAATACTTGTGAAATTTGACAGCAGTTCCCTCAAAATAAGCTTTTCTCTTTCTTCCCGTTTGAATGTCCACAACATCTCCTGGAATGGCATTGGTCAAGAAGATGACGCGCCCATCGGGAGCTTTGGCAATTGACTTTCCTTTTGCACCGGCATCTACAACCTCAATGTTTTCAAAAAGATAATTTTTTTTCTTTCTACTCATCTCGCAAAGATACTTTTTTATGTGAATTTTTTAGAAATTTGTAAGGTATACCGCCTTTTCCTTTTGTAAAAAATCCCCTTGTGTATAGAAAGCACAAAGGGATTTTTTTGAGTGTTTTGGCAGTGCTTAACTTCTGCGTCTTCCAAAGCCGGCACTTCGATCGGGCTTGTCAGCACTTCTTCGGTCACTTCGATCAGGACCGTAAGACTTTCCGCTTTTGTTTTTGTCGTAATTGCCGCTGCCTCCTTTGCGTCGATCGCTTCTTCGGTCTTCTCTTCTTCCGCCTTCAAACCTTCTTCCGCGACCTCTTCGATCTTCGCGTCTTCCGCCGCCGCTGCGTTTTCTTTTTTCGGTAATTTCAACGTTTACATTTCTTCCGTTAAAAGTAGCGTCTGTAAATGCAGTAATGGTTTCATCGGTAAAGTTCTTGTCCAATTCAAAAAAGGAGAAAGTGTCTAAAATTTCGATTTGACCAATTTCGACGTTGTTTGTGATGTTTTGCTGATTGATCAAGCCAATCAACTTGCCGGGGTTCAAATCGTCTTTTCTTCCTAAATTGATAAAGAAACGGCTCATGTTTTCATCGTCTCTTGCCTTTCCTCTGTCATCTCTTCCGCGTTCTCTTTCTGCCACATTTAGGTCACGAGAATTTGTGTAGTATTTCAAGAACTTATTGAATTCAACAGAGACAAATTTCTGAATCAACTCTTCTCTTTCTAGGCCTTCTAGGCTGCTGTAGATGGTTTCGAGATAGCTGTCTATTTGTTCGTGGTTTACTTCTGTTTTTTTTACGTTGTCAATCAAACTAAACAATTGACTCTTGCAAATTTCTTCACCAGAAGGAACTTCTTTTTTTTCGAATTTTTTGTTGATTTTTCTTTCAATCGGCCTGAGGCGTCCCACTTCTTTGTTGGTGATCAGCGCAATTGAGATCCCTTTGTTTCCCGCTCTACCTGTTCGGCCACTTCGGTGTGTGTAGGCTTCGGTCTGGTCTGGCAGTTTGTAGTTGATGACATGTGTCAAACTGTTGACGTCCAATCCCCGAGCAGCTACGTCAGTAGCGACTAATATTTGCAGGGTTTTGTTTCGGAACTTTTGCATTACGGCATCGCGTTGTGACTGAGAAAGATCTCCGTGAAGGGCATCTGCATTGTAGCCGTCTTGCATCAAGTTCTCTGCTACTTGTGCCGTTTCTCTTTTGGTTCTACAAAAGATAATTCCATAGACGTCTGGATTTGCATCACAGATTCGTTTCAAGGCTGGATAGCGATTTCTTTCGGTGACCACGTAGTATTCGTTGCTTACGTTGTCAGATCCTGTATTTTTTTGACCCGCAGTTATTTCTATAGGGTTGTGCATGTAGTTTCTCGCAATGGCTTCTACTTCTCTTGGGAAGGTTGCCGAGAACAGCAAGGTTTGTTTTTCGTCAGGAGTCACTTCCAGTACTTGGTCCAATTCGTCTTTGAAACCCATGTTGAGCATCTCGTCCGCCTCGTCTAAAATCAACCACTTGACGTTGTCCAAATGCAATTGCCTTCTCTTGATCAAATCCACCGTTCTACCGGGAGTTCCCACTACAATTTGGACGCCCTTTCTCAAGCCTCTGATCTGTTCGTCAATATTGGCGCCTCCGTATACGGTAAGGACATTGACGCCTTTCATGTATTTGGAAAATTCTTTGATGTTGTTTCCAATCTGCACCGCCAATTCTCTCGTAGGAGAGAGGATGATGGCTTGGGTGTTTTTGCTTTTGGCATCCAACAATTGCAAGATAGGCAGACTAAAAGCAGCTGTTTTACCAGTCCCTGTTTGCGCAAATGCTTTTAAATCGTCTGTGGAGTTGATGACTTGGGGGACTGCTTTTTCTTGGATTTCCGAAGGTTTTTCGTAGCCCAAATCCTGAAGGGCTTTTAGGATTTCATCATTCAATCCCAATTCTGTAAATGTCGACATGTTCTATAAGTTATTGACTTACAAAATAATATCGCTACCCTGTTAGTCATTGTTAAAAGTGTGCAAAGGTAGCTTTAATACTTGCATAAATCTAATTTATAAATTAGTTTTTTTGAGGGGCAATTCCCATCATTAAATGGTTTTGTGGAGGGCTTGGTTTTGGACTTGTGCTTTGAAATGTGTTTGGCCTTTTTTTTAGAATGAGATTTCTAAAGACAAACAAGCGTTAAAATTATCAGAGATAGGAGGTTAATTTAAAAATAAACCTTAGATTTGCACTCCTTTTTGCGGTTACAGATTTTAAAAAAGGTTGGAAACAAAACACAACTAACAGCTCTTCCTATGGATTTCGTTAAAAAATCTGGTCGATAGTGAGATACAAAAGAATAGACAACATGTCTGAAGAATTAAAAAACGAAGTGGAAGCACAGGAAGTACCTGTAGTGGAAACGGTAAACCCAGAACAATTTTTAGCAGATTTCGATTGGCACAAATACGAAGAAGGTATTGAGGCAGTTGATGAATCTAAATTGAAAGAATTTGAAACCGCTTTAGAAGGAACCGTAGGTTTCGTAAATGAGTTGGATGTCATTGAAGGAAAAGTCACTCGAATTACTGAGCGTGATGCCATCATCGATATCAATTCCAAATCTGAAGGTGTCATTTCCTTGAACGAATTCCGTTACAATCCTGACTTAGCTGTTGGAGATGTTGTAGAGGTATTGGTAGACAAGAGAGAAGACGTTTCTGGGCAATTGGTATTGTCACACAAAAAAGCAAGAGTCATCAAAGCTTGGGATCGTGTCATCAACGCACAAGAAACCGGTGAGGTGGTCAATGGATTTGTGAAATGCAGAACAAGAGGAGGAATGATTGTAGATGTCTTTGGCATCGAAGCGTTCTTGCCAGGATCGCAAATTGATGTGAAGCCTATTAGAGATTACGATCAGTACGTAGACAAAACAATGGAATTCAAAGTGGTTAAAATCAACCACGAATTCAAAAACGTTGTGGTTTCTCACAAAGCGTTGATCGAAGCAGATATCGAAATTCAAAAGAAAGAGATCATCAGCAAATTGGAAAAAGGACAAGTATTGGAAGGTATTGTGAAAAACATTACTTCTTACGGAGTCTTTATCGATTTGGGTGGTGTAGATGGATTGGTTCACATTACAGATTTGTCATGGTCTCGAATCAATCACCCATCTGAGGTGGTTGAATTGGATCAAAAATTGAATGTGGTAATCCTTGATTTTGACGATCAAAAAACAAGAATCCAACTCGGATTGAAACAATTGAATGCACACCCTTGGGAAGCATTGGATTCGGAACTTAAAATTGGTGATCAAGTAAAAGGAAAAGTAGTAGTCCTTGCAGACTACGGTGCTTTTATTGAAGTAAACCAAGGAGTGGAAGGGTTGATTCACGTATCTGAAATGTCTTGGTCTACGCACTTGCGTTCAGCTCAAGACTTTGTAAAAGTTGGAGACGAAGTGGAAGCTGTGATTTTAACATTGGACAGAGAAGACCGTAAAATGTCTTTGGGGATCAAGCAATTGCACCCAGATCCATGGACGGACATCACCAAAAAATACCCAATCGGTTCTGCACACAAAGGAACGGTAAGAAATTACACGAACTTTGGTGTTTTTGTAGAATTGGAAGAAGGAATCGACGGATTGGTTTACATTTCTGACCTTTCTTGGGTCAAGAAAATCAAACACCCATCTGACTTTGTCAATGTGGGAGACATCTTAGACGTTCAGGTATTGGAGTTGGATGTTGAAAACCGCAAGTTGAACTTAGGACACAAACAAACTCAAGACAATCCATGGGATGCGCATGAAGCAGTCTATGCAATTGATTCTGTGCATGCAGGAACCATCAAAGAGAAAACAGACAAAGGAGCGATTGTTACCTTTGCAGATGGAGTAGAGGCTTTTGTACCGGGACGTCACTTGGAAAAAGAAGACGGCAGCAAACTTGTAAAAGGAGATGCTACAGACTTCAAAATATTGGAGTTCAACAAAGAGTACAGAAGAATTGTTGCTTCTCATACAGCCATCTTTAGAGCCGAAGAGCAAAGAAATATCAAAGCGGCTAGCAAAAAAGCAGAAGCTGCTGACAAAGCTACCTTTGGAGATATCTCTGGTCTTGCTGACTTGAAGAAGAAAATGGAAGGAAAAGAATAGTAGATTCCTTTTTTAAATACAGAAAAGAGTTGTTTGAAAAAACAACTCTTTTTTTTTGTCTTCAAGTCAAGGTTTTGAACGCTTTTTTGCGCGTGTTTATTTTTAGTTTTACAGCGGTTTGCCAATTGCAGTTTCCTTTTACATCCCTATACCGCTCCACTTATTTTTGTTACTTTTACAGCGCTAAACTAAAAAAAAACAAACACGATGTCTTTGATCAAATCTATCTCGGGAATTCGAGGAACTATTGGAGGGGCTATGGGTGATAATTTGACTCCCTTAGACGCTGTAAAATTTGCCAGTGCCTATGGGACCTGGTTGCTCAAACGCAATGCATCTCTTCCGAGTGACAGCCGTGTCAAGGTGGTTTTAGGGCGGGATGCTCGTATTTCAGGAAAAATGATCAGCAGTTTGGTGGCCAATACCTTGGTCGGTTTGGGCATTGATGTGTTGGACCTCGGCCTCTCTACAACGCCTACTGTAGAAGTTGCCGTCCCAATGGAATCCGCTCATGGGGGAATCATCATTACGGCCTCCCACAATCCAAAGCAATGGAATGCGCTCAAATTATTGAACGAATCTGGTGAATTTCTAAATGCTGAAGACGGACAAGAAATATTGACACTCGCAGAACACGGAGATTTTGATTTTGCTGCAGTCGATGATTTGGGAGCCTATGCCAAAGACGCGTCGTATGTGCAAAAACATGTAGCTGCAGTCTTGCAACTCGATCTCGTTGATGTTGCCGCTATTAAAAAAGCCAAGTTCAAAGTCGTTTTGGATGCGGTGAATTCCACTGGGGGGATTTTTATTCCTGCATTGTTGGATGCCTTAGGGGTAACCTGTGTCAAATTGTACTGCGAACCCAACGGACAATTCCCTCACAATCCAGAGCCTTTGAAAGAACATTTGGGAGAAATTTCAAAACAGGTCGTTTTGGAAAAGGCCCATTTGGGAATTGTGGTCGATCCAGATGTCGATCGTTTGGCATTGGTCTGTGAAGACGGCGCTATGTTTGGAGAAGAATACACCTTGGTAGCCTGTGCAGATTATGTTTTAGGTGCTTTGAAAGGAGGAAATACCGTTTCCAATTTGTCCTCTTCCAGGGCTTTGAGAGACGTGACTGAAAAACACGGCGGCAGCTATACGGCAAGTGCTGTAGGAGAAGTCAATGTGGTTGTTGCGATGAAGGAAACACAAGCCGTCATCGGAGGTGAAGGAAATGGAGGAATCATTTACCCGGAGTCCCACTACGGACGTGATTCGCTTGTAGGAGTGGCTTTGTTTTTGTCACATTTGGCCAAGTCAGGAATGTCCTGCAAAGACTTGAGAGCTAGCTATCCGAGCTATTTTATGAGTAAAAATAAAATTGAATTGACCCCTGCTTTGGACGTCGATGCAATCTTGCGAGAAATTGCTGACCATTTTAAAAATGAACAAGTATCCACGATCGACGGAGTCAAGATTGACTTTCCTTCCGAATGGGTGCATTTGAGAAAGTCCAATACAGAACCGATCATTCGCATTTATACTGAAAGTACTTCGCAGGAAAAAGCAAGTGCTTTGGCGCACACCTTGCTCACCAAAATTAAAGAAATCGCAGGGCGCTAACTTGCAATTGTTTTCGATTGAAAGCAACCTGAAATCGTACAAATACGGAACTATGAAAAACACATTGCTATTGTTTTTGTTGTGGATGGCAACCCCTGTAATTTCTCAGGTAAAATCCACATCTTCAATACAGAACAAAGGGAAGTTTTTTCTCTATTGGGGGTGGAATCGTGGCTACTACTCAGATTCGGACATCACTTTCAAAGGAGCCGATTACGATTTTACGTTGAAAGACGTCAAAGCTGCTGACAGACCGACCCCTTTTACCGTCAAAGATTATTTTCATCCGGGCCACTTGTCGACCCCTCAAACCAATTATCGAATTGGTTATTTCTTCAAGGAAAACTATACCATTTCTTTGGGAGTTGACCATATGAAATACGTTGTAGCTCAAAATCAAAACGTGCCATTTGAAGGGCATATTGACGAAGCTTACGGAATGGATACAGGCAGTTCGGTGGATTTGACAGCTGATTTTTTAAAATTTGAACACACAGATGGTTTGAATTATATAAGCTTAGAAATCAGCCGCTTTGATGCGATCGGGGCGTTTTTCGGTTTGGACAAAGAAAATTTTCAAATCCACGCGACCGAAGGGATTGGATTGGGAGTCATGCTGCCCAGAACCAACAGTACCTTGTTGTCCAAAGAACGCTACGATGCCTTTCATTTGTCCGGTTTTGGATTGTCTGCGAGGGCAGGGATCGACTTTACATTTTACAAGTATTTCTTTGTCATGACAGAACTCAAAACTGGCTATATCTACATGCCTGACATTCGAACCACTCAAAGTGCTTCGGATTCAGCGAGTCAGAGTTTTGGCTATCTTGAACCTACGCTGGTCATCGGTGGTCGATTTTCAATTTTTTAAAGGGGAATATTCCAATATTGGGAGGTCAATCGATCAAGAATTTATTGTTTGGGCGCTTTGTCCTTGTGTTTGAATCGCTTGTGTGTCCAAAAATAATGCGCTGGTCTCTCGGTGATTTGTTGTTCCACTTTTCTCAAAAAAGTATCGGTAATCTCATAGTCCTTAAAGTCCCTTGGGTTTTCGGCGAGTATTTCAAAAGAGATTTCGTAGTGACTTCTTTTGGTTTTGACGATATTTAAATAGACCACACAAAAATCGTGTTTCTTTGCGAGCATTTCGGCGCCCGTATGTATGGGAACTTCTACACCTAAAAAAGGCGCCCAATAATGTGTTTTGCTGATATGGGGAGATTGGTCACTCAACAAGCCGTACAGAGAAAGTGTGCCGTTGTTTTTGTTGTCAATCATTTTCTTGATGGTTCTGGATGTCGGAACAAACTCCGAGCCGAAACGACTTCTGTTTTTACGGACGAGTTTGTCGTAGTAGGGGTTGGTGAGTCTCGTATAAGCAGCAATACATTTCAGACGCGTCTTGCTTTGGATGTTGGTAATCCATTCCCAATTTGCGTAATGAGAACCCATCATGATGACACTTTTGTCGAGTGCTTCGATTTCTTTAAAAATTTCTTTGTTGGTGTATTTGAAACGCTTTTCAAGTTCTTTTTCTGAGATGGTGAACGACTTGATCATTTCGATAAAAAGATCAACAAAATGCCTGTAGAACTTTCGCCGAATGCTTTTCAATTCTTTGGCACTTTTTTCAGGGAAAGCCAGGTGTAAATTGTTTAAGACCACTTCTTTGCGGTATCCAAATACATAAAACACCAACAAATACATGCAGTCCGAAAAAAGGTGTAGTAGGACAAAAGGAAGTTTTGAAATCGACCAAATGATGGGATACGTCAAATAAAATAAAATTCTTTGCATGCCTGTTCTGAGATTTGAATTGCAAAGGTACACAAACCACTAGTTTTCTTGAAAATATTTCAATTTGTTTTTCATTAGGGGGACAGGTTTGATTTTTTAGCTGCTGTATGGGTATTTGACGATGTGGATTGAAACAGGAGGTCTTTTAAATATATTTGGTTTGCGGAATGTGTGTTTTGGAGATAGTCGTATCTTTGAGCTACTTAAAACAGGAGTTTATGAATAGCATCGTAGTAGGTTTGATAGCGGCGAATGTTGTGTTTTCATACAAAGGAATAACGGAACCGTCTTTTTTAAATACATACAAATTTCAAATTGCCGCAATTCTTAGAGGGGAGCGAATTCGAATGCTTAGTTCAGGTTTTTTACATGTTGATTATCTGCACTTGGGGTTTAACATGTATGCGTTGTACCTTTTTGCGAGTCCCGTTTTGGGAACCTTGGGAAATGTTCCCTTTTTGATCTTGTATTTTGGAAGCTTGCTCTTAGGAAATGTGTTCACGCTTTTTTACCACAAAAAAGAAACGTACTACAGTGCCGTTGGTGCCTCAGGAGCGGTTTCGGGCATTGTTTACAGTGCCATCGTTCTTTATCCAGAAATGACCTTATACCTCTTTCCGCTTCCCATCCCTATTCCGGGGTATTTGTTTGGCATCGGGTATTTGCTCTATTCGATGTACGGAATGAAAAAACAGTTGGGGTCTGTGGGGCACAGTGCCCACTTGGGAGGTGCTATTGGCGGGTTTTTTATAACAATACTTTTGTACCCTCAGGTTTTGGTTGCTCACAAAACCTTAATCATTTTGCTAGCAGTTCCCATTCTTATGCTTTTTTTATTTGGAAAAAACAGCAAGCAATAGCAAATTGTTTTTAGGAGAGGCGCTTGTCTTCCCTCCATACTTTGACCTCGGGAAACTCATAAATGTCAAACCCTTCGTTTGGGGAGAATTTTGCTTTTTCACAACTCTCCCAAAAAACAAACCTGGTGTCACAAATACACCCCAACACTTCAAAAGGCGATGGGGAATTCTTCCATCGATGTGTCTTTAACCTACTTAAGAGGATTAGACGCAGCAGAACTTAAAGGGAAAGAGGTGCCGATGGTTTAGCTAGGGTTATAGTTAGGGTCACAGTTTGTAAAATTAGGTTTGGGTTGTGTCCAGGAAATGTTGTTGTCGAACCTTCCACACCATGTCACATTGCCCACATCCCAAGCGCTGAGGTCTTGGTTGAAGGAAGTCGCCTCATAAAACATATAATTCATATTCGTCACATTGCTCACATCCCACGCGCTGAGGTCTTGGTTGAAGGAATACGCATTGCTAAACATTCTGCTCATGTTTGTCACATTGCCCACATCCCAAGCGCTGAGGTCTTGATTAAAAGGGGGAATTTCGTTTCCGTACGTTTCTTCATAGAATCTTTCACTAAAATCACTTAATGTCACGATTTTAGTTGTACAAGCAGTGTTTAAATTCTCTCCATTGTAAAGCATCTCTTCCAACATATTCCTATCTACTACCGTATATTTAATATCGTTAACTGTCCCTTTGACACCTATTCCTGCCCAATCTTTTGCCTTTATCGTAATGCCATTTTCAGCTAAGTAAACCGGATTTAAATCATCAACAGTATTTTTTGAAGTTTCATCTAATTTAGCTGTTTCTTCAGAACAGGCAATCATCAAAAATGACAAAGCAATTACAAATAGTCTTTTCATTAGGGGGGTATTTTAAAGTGAATTCCAAATATAATAAAATTCCCAAAACACCTGTGCAGTAAAAATGCAGTACAAAAAAATGAGTCACCATTTCTGATGACTCATTTGTAGCGTGATGCAGAATTGAACTGCAGACCTCCGGGTTATGAATCCGACGCTCTAACCATCTGAGCTACCACGCCTTTTGCGGGTGCAAATATAATATAAATTTGATGTAGAACAAGTGGTTTGAGTAAAAAAAATAAACCGATAAATACTATTGTTTTTTGGAAATATTACATACATTGTGGCGGAAAACTCTTTTAAAATGTCCAAAGTAAAATTTGAATTGGAATTTCCGATACACGCATCTCCAACGATGCTGTATCAGTACCTTTCTACACCTTCGGGTTTGAGTGAGTGGTTTGCAGACAATGTCAATTCTCGAGGCAAAGAGTATACGTTCATTTGGGACGGTTCGGAAGAAGTAGCCAAGCTCTTGCAAAAGAAAACCTACGAACGCATCCGCTTCAAATGGTTGGAAGACGAAAGTACTGAAGGCTATTTTGAATTTAAAATCCAAATAGATGCCATTACCAAAGACGTGTCTCTTATTGTATCAGATTTTGCGGAAGAAGGCGAAGAAGATGAGGCAAAAATGTTTTGGGAAAATCAAATCAGTGAATTGAAACATACCATCGGTGCTTGATTGATTTCCGTGTTTATAGATACACCTTGAACCCTTGTTCCAGGTGTTTTTTTTTGCGTAAATTTGCTTTTTTAAATTTGAGTTTTATGGTCAACTACAACGGCTCCCTTTTGGAGAGAGAATCTTGCAACCTGTCTCTGGGCAACAGAGGTTTTCATTATGGAGATTCTTTGTTTGAAACCCTGCGTGTAAAAGGAGGGCGTATTTGTTTTTTAGAAGACCACTACTTCCGTTTGATGGCTTCCATGCGGATGCTGCGCATGCAGATTCCAATGGATTTCACCTTGGAGTATTTTGAACTGCAGTTGAGAAGTTTGCTCGATGCACTTTCGGAACAGGAAATCACCAAGCTCAAATGTTCCGTATTTCGAAAGGATGGGGGTTTGTACACGCCTACTTCCAATGAAATAGAATTTTTAATCCAAGGTTTTTCAAGCCACCATTCCACAAAAGAGAACTACGTTGTTGATTTGTACAAAGATCATTTTGTGAGCTCTGGATTCTTGTCGACGTTGAAATCTTCCAACAGATTGCTCAATGTGCTGTCCAGTATCTTTGCAAAAGAAAATGATTTGGACAATTGTGTGTTGCTCAATGAACAAAAAAACATTGTCGAATTTTCCAATGCAAATCTATTTCTCGTTCAGGGAAACCACATTCGAACTCCACAACTTTCAGACGGTTGCATCAAAGGTATCTCTCGAAAAAAAGTCATAGAAATTTTAGAGACGCATGCTGAATATACTTTGGAAGAAACAAGTATTTCGTCTTTTGATTTGCAGAAGGCAGACGAGCTGTTTTTGACCAATGCCATCATTGGTGTACAATCCGTAACTCACTATCGGAAAAAGAAGTATGCGACAGGAGTTGGAGCTGCTTTGTCAAAAGCGTTTGAATTGTTAGAGGGCTAACTGCTTTTTACATCCAAAAAAGCTCAATTCAAAGAAGGATCCGCAGGCGCATTGGCCCAAAGAGTGTAAGCACCTCCAACTTTCAACAAGTGATTTTTCCAAAAAGTAGCAATGTCTACATTGAATATATGTGGATATTGGTTTTCATTGCAGAGCCAAGAATCGAGCGCTAGTTCTTCGCTCAGTTGCTTAGAAGCCCAGCCCGAATACCCCAAGAAAAAGCGAATCTGTTTTGCTCCAATTGTACCCTTTTCTATGAGTTCCAGGACCGTTTCAAAATCGCCACCCCAATAAAGGCCGTTGCCAATTTCTATACTTTCGGGAATCAGTTGTGGAAGTTTGTGGACAAAATACAAATTGTCTTGTTCTACAGGCCCTCCTTCAAACACTCGAAAATCACAGTTGCTCGTTGGAATCAAATCCGTCAAAGTAAAGTCCGTAAGTTTGTTTAAAATAAAACCCACGGTATTCTGATCGGTGTGTTCGGTAAGCAATATTACGGATCGGTTGAAGGAACTGTCAGTCAGAATGGAAGGGGCTGCGATGAGAAGGTGGCCTTTTTGAGGTATTGGTATATTCATGGAGCGGTTGAAAGTTGCAAACTAAAATAGCAAAAAAAAACTTCTTTACCGAGGCAAAGAAGTTTTTGTAAAGTATCGAAAACTAAAACTTAGTTTACTGAATCGCTCAATCCAGCTCCTGCTTTAAATTTTACAATGTTTTTAGCAGCAATTTGAATCGTAGCTCCTGTTTGAGGGTTTCTACCTTCTCTAGCTTCTCTTCTTGATACAGACCAAGTACCCCATCCAACTAATGCTACTTTACCACCACCTTTCAAAGCGCTAGTCACATTGTCAGTTAAAGATTCCAAAGCTGCTTTTGCAGCTGCTTTTGAGATTCCTGCGTCTGCAGCCATTGCATTGATTAAATCTGATTTGTTCATAATTTATAGTTTAAAAATTAAAAAATTGGTTACTAAATAATAAAATTACTCTAACAAATATAGTAGGAATAAGGGTTTGTGCAAGTTTTGGGTATCAAAATACAAGTATTTGTTGATAAAAGTGTATAAATTGTTAATAAGACCAGGTAAAACAAGGCTTATTTGTCATTTTCAATTGCGCTCAGACCATTTTTGCGTCCTTGTGAAAGTGGTATCCGTTGAGCAGGCTAGCAGCTGCCATTCTTTTCTTTCCCGAAAGTTGAAGTTCTTGGATCATTAGATAACCACCCTCAACGGCAATTTTTATGGTTTTTTTGTCGGTGATCAGCTTGCCGATGGGGTATGCGTGTTTTTCCTGCTCTTTGACTGCTCCAAACAATTTGACAGTACTCTCGATTCCGTCGTTGTGCAAATAAGCCCAAGCAGCCGGATACGGGTCCAAACCTCGTATTTTGTTATGGATTGCATCCATAGAAGAATGCCAATCTATTTTGCAGGTTTCTTTATGGATTTTAAAAGCCACTTTTGGGGTTTTTTCGGGTTGTTTTGTGGTTGTGACCGTACCTTTTTGGATTTGTTCAACCGTTTCAAGAACCAAATCTCCACCGAGGTGCATCAACTTGTCGTGGAGCATTCCCACAGTTTCCTCTTTTCCAATTGCGATTTCTTTTTGCAAAATAATCGCCCCTGTGTCGATTTTGTCGTCTAAAAAAAAGGTCGTAACTCCAGTTTTTACCTCTCCATTGATCAGTGCCCAATTGATGGGGGCCGCCCCTCTGTAATCTGGGAGTAAGGAAGCGTGTAGGTTGAAGGTGCCCAATTCTGGAAGGCTCCATACCGCTTTTGGTAGCATTCGGAATGCCACCACAATTTGCAGATTGGCTTTGAGCGCTTTCAGAGCTTCTAAAAACGAGGGCTCTTTTAAATTGGTAGGTTGCAAGAGTTTCAAATTGTTTTGAACAGCGTATCTTTTTACAGCCGACTCATTCAATTTTCTGCCCCTTCCTGCGGGTTTGTCAGGTGCTGTGATGACGCCAACAACCTCGTATTTTTGTTCGACCAACTTTTTCAAAATTGAAACCGCAAAATCAGGGGTTCCCATAAAAACAATTTTCAAATCTTTCATGTTTCTGTCGTATTCAAAGGTTCAAGGTGTACGTATTGTGTGCTGTGAGAAGAATTTGACCTTCTTCCAAAAGAGTTTGTACCGTTTTTAAAACGCAGTTTTCGTTTTCTTTCATCAGCGTCACAAGCGCTCTCGAAGACAATTCTCCTTCTTTTTTCAGCAATCCCAAAAGTAGTTCTTTTTGAGTTTTTGAGACCGTTTTGGGCTGCTTTTTATTTTTGAGACAGACGTCGCAAATCCCGCATGAGACACTGTCCTTTTCTTCAAAGTATTGCAATAGTTGTTGGCTTCTACAACGGGTTTTATTTTCAACAAATTCCAAGAGTTTTTCTGCTTTTTTGTCCTTGTTCTTCTGTTGTTTTACAATTCTTTTTGAAATGCGATTGATGGTTTTTTCGTCTTCTCGAGGGACCAAAAACTGCAAGGTGGCATCTTTGTTTGCGGGTCGGTATACAACGAGTCCCTCTTTGTGAAGTTTTTCGAGCCCCGCGATGACTTGTCTTTTTAAAAGAGAGGTCTTTTTTGCCAGTTCAAACTCGTTGATGTTCACAAAATTCTCAAACAAGCCGCCGTAATTTCTCAACACAGTTTTGAGCAAGGGATTGAGGCCAGGGTGTTGTTCCCCATACCTTAGAACCACCGAACTTGAGGCGATAAATTTCAAGGCGGCTCTTTTTTGAAATTCTCGATGAGTCACTAGCACTCCTTGGACTTGCAAGGTATGGATGGCGGTTGCTGTTTGTTGCGAAGGGAGTTGGTAGCTTTGGCAAAAGTCATCGAGATTGAATGAAAATGGGGTTTCAATGAGTTCTCCTTTTCCGACATAAAAATATTGGTTCAATTGCAAATAGACTTTTTTGATAAAATCGATTGAAATCTTTTGGGCTTTTCTTCTCTGTTCAAATCGATCGAGGTCGCTGTTGTTTTTTAGCAGTACTGAAAACGCTTTTTTCCCATCTCTTCCGGCCCTTCCTGCTTCTTGTAAATAGTTTTCGATGCTGTAAGGCAGTTGTAGGTGAATCACCACCCGAATGTTGGGTTTGTCGATGCCCATTCCAAAAGCATTTGTAGCGACCATCGTAGTCTTCTTTTCGCAAAACCACTCTTCGTACGCTTTTTTCTTTTCAGCAGCTACCATTCCGCCGTGGTAATAGGTGCTTGCAAATCCTGCTCGATTTAAAAAAGCACTTGTCTTTTCAGCCTCTTTTCTAGTTTGTACATACAGGATGGCAGGTGCTTTGATCTTGGTCAAGATCTGTTTGAGTTTGAAAAATTTATCTTCGACCTCAAAAATTTGATAAGCGAGACGCTCTCGGAGGTAAGAACTTTTGAAGAGAACCGCTTCTTTGAGCGTTTGTATACGGCAAAGATCTTCAAGAACGATTTGCGTGGCAGAGGCAGTCAAAGCAATCGTATTCGCAGTAGGGCAGAGGTCTTTTAAAATTTCTAATTCCGTGTAAGCAGGCCGGAAGTCATGCCCCCATTCAGAGATGCAATGCGCTTCGTCAATTGCGACGAGCGAGATGTTGAGTTGTTTTATTTTTTGTTGTACAAATGGCGCTTGCAATTTTTCTGGAGACATGTACAGAAATTTGTAGTTCCTGTTTTGAATGTTGTCAAACAACACGACCATCTCATTTTCCGTCAAGCTACTGTTTATCGTGGTTGCTTTGATGTTCTTTTTGTGCAAACTGTCTACCTGATCTTGCATCAAGGCCAACAGAGGAGAGATGACCAAGCACAAGCCCTCTTGCAACAAGGCAGGAATTTGATAACAAAGTGATTTTCCGCCGCCGGTAGGGAGCAAAGCGATGCAGTTTTTTTTGGCAAGCACAGCATCGATGATCTCTTTTTGCAGGGGTCTAAAATCCGTATGTCCCCATTTCTTTTGCAGTATGTCAATCGCTGTTTTCACTCTTTGGCTTTGTTTTTTTTCGGCTCGGTAGCAGTCTTTATTTTTGGTTGGTATCTGAGCAATTCCTTTCCAAAAATAGCGTTTTTAAACGAGAAGATTTTGAAGGATGAATTCGGCTCTTTCCGAAGGAATTCCATAAGGGATTTCAACGACCTCATAGCCCAATTGGGCATAGGTATGGCAAATGTGTTGGTGGATTTCTTGGGCTTCTTCAAACGTTTCAGAGCGCTCGTTGTCTTTTCGGTAAATCGCTTCCCAAGGGGGTGTGACAAACACCTTGTGGTAAGCGAAGGTTTTGTTGAGCTCTTTGAAATTTTCTAAAGGGCTTGTCTTTGCAAAATTCAAATAAGCCAAAATATCTGGAATCCCTCGGTCAAAAAACACCAAATCGTCCGTTTTTTTTGTGGCCTCTGCGTGTTGGGCTTGTCGTTTTTTTAGCAAGATTTTGCTAAACAGCAAAGGGTCTGTATAAAACAAATGGGCAATGCCTTTCTCCCTCGCTTCCAAAATCACTTCTCTAGAAATTTCTGGAAGACAGCTGTAAGAAAGGGTTTCCAACACCTTGAGAATGGTTGATTTTCCAGTTCCTGGCCCCCCCGTGATGACAATTTTTTGTTGCATCCCACAAAAATAACGAATTTCTATTTGCGGGTCTTGGTTTTTAGGGGCAAAAACCTTCTGCGAATCCATCCCTTAAACATTCCGTAGTTCACGGATTTATCTTAGATTTGCTAATGAATATAGAATCAAAAAAAACAAAACAATTCTGTGATGAGCAAACAAGTTGAGTTTTATGAAAAATTAAAAGAGAGTCTAGATATTTCTACCGATTTCCCTGCTGAATACCTGTTTAAATTTATCGTTCCAACCACTAAAAACCAATTGAGTGAGGTCAAACAAGTTTTTGATATGAGCGGAGCGGTCATTCGAACAAAAAATTCCAAAACCAATAAATATGTGAGCATTTCGATTTCCATAAAAATGTCGAGTTCGGAGGCAATCATAGAAAAATACAAAGAAGTCACCGAGATTGAAGGAATCATATCTTTGTGATTCTTTTAACAATGCAAAAGCAAGCATTAGAATATCTTTCGGAAGGAACCGAATCCACAATTAAAGTTTTATTTTTGACAAAAAAACACAAACAATGCGATATAAATTAAACACACTTGCATTTTGTGTCCTTTTGAGTTTTGCTGCTCAAGGACAACAAAAAAAAGAAAAAGTCCTTTTGGAAATTGATGAGCAACCCGTTTACCAGTCCGAATTTATTCGTTTGTTTACCAAAAACCACCCCCTCAAAGCAGCGGGTCAAAAACCGTCTATCGAAAGTGATTTGGAACTGTTCATCGACTACAAATTAAAAGTGTGGGAAGCCAAGAAATTGAAATTGGATACGATGCCTTCTTATTTGACAGAAGTGGCCAAATACAGAGAGCAGTTGATGGAGCCCTATTTGACAGACAATTCCTATATCGATAGTTTGGTGCAGCAAGCCTATGACCGCAGTTTGAAAGAAATAAAAGCCAGCCATATCCTGATCAAATCCTCCAAAAAATCAAAGGATACTTTGCCAGCTTTTGCCAAAATTTCTCAACTGAGAGCAGCCCTTCTAGCAGGGGCTGATTTTTCCAAACTCGCACAACAACAATCGGAAGATCCGAGCGCCAAAAAAAATGGAGGTGATTTGGGCTATTTTTCAGTTTTTAGAATGGTGCACCCTTTTGAAGATGCAGCCTACAAAACTCCTTTGGGAGAGATTTCCAAAATATTTCGCACCCGCTTTGGCTACCACATTATGAAAGTTACAGACATGCGCGATTCAATGGGTGAAATAGAAGTGGCACACATCATGATTCGCGACACAACTTCCAATGGGAAAAGTACGATTGACAAAGTACACCGACAAATCCAGAACGGTGAAGCCTTTGAAGAACTCTCCAAGAAATATTCGGACGACCGGAGAAGCGCCAATAAAGGAGGGAGACTACAGCGTTTTACGTTGGGAGCTTTGCCGCCTCCTTTTGGAGAAATCAGCTTTTCTTTGTCCGAAGAAAAAAAGTATTCCCAACCATTTCGTACCGCCTTTGGTTGGCATGTTGTAAAATTCATCAAACACTACCCCATCAAAACCTTTGAAGAAGTTGAAAAAGAACTGTTTGACAAAGTGAAAAAAGACAGTCGTTCGCAAAGCCTTGCAAATCCGGTTGCTGAACGATTGAAAAAAGAATACAACCTTCAGACCAATCTCCCAGCAAAAGAAACTTTGAAAGCGCCGGAGCAGTTCGGTCTTTCGGATTCCTCAAACTCGTGGTTGTTAGTTGTAGAAAAGGACACCTTGACACAAAATGACTTGAGAACTTTTGCCAAAACAAAAAATGCAAGCTCCCCTTTGAGTGTATTCGATGCCTTTGTTGATGACCGAGTTTTGAGTTATTACAAGAGCAATTTGGAAACGACCAATGAAGAGTATAAAAACCTATTTCACGAGTACAAGAATGGACTGTTGTTGTTTGACTTGATGGAATTGAAAGTCTGGGGTGCTGCTCAGAAAGACAGCTTGGGAATTGAAACGTTTTACACCGCCAATTTAGAGAATTACAAAACCAAGGCCACCGCAAATGCTTTGGTCTTGACCACCAAAAACAGCAAAGAAGTTGAGGGGTTGCTAACACTTTTGAAAAACTCTTCCAATGTAGATTCTCTCAAAACTGTTTTGGAAGGCTACAAAGACGTACTGGTAAAAGCAGGAGATTTGGAAAAAGAATCCTCTATTTTTCCACAAAAAACAGATTTTTCAATGCACAGCCCACAAGTTTATCTTGAAAATGACAACCATGTATTGGTGAAGATATTGGGGAAAAAAGACGCCATAGCTCAGCCTCTTGGTGAAGTCAAAGGAAAGGTGATCAGCGACTATCAAAACCAAATTCAAGAAGATTGGTTGCGGAGCTTGCGCGCACAGTACAGCGTGAAAATCAACAAAAGAAGGCTTCGAAAAATTAAAAAACAACTCTCTTTTTATGAGTAAATCAATTTTTTATTCGGCTCTTTTGATACTTGTGACCTCTTGTGAATTTTTGGGAAGTGGTACCCCCCAAAAAAACTCCAAGGTCGTGGCTAGGGTCTACGATGCCAAACTTCACCAAGAAGACATGCAAGGCCTTTTTCCTGAAAATTTATCTTACGAAGACAGCATTGTACTGACACGTAATTTCATCAACTCATGGGCTAAACAACAACTTTTGTTTCGCAAATCGAAGGTAAACATGCCCACAGAGAACAACGCGATGGAAGTACTCGTAGCGAAGTACCGGAAAGACCTGTTTATCAATACTTTTAAAGAGGCACTGATCAAACAAAAATTGGATACGGTTGTTCTAAAGGAGCAACTGCTTGCTTATTACGAATCCAACAAAGAGAGCTTTAAGTTGAATGAAGTTTTGATTCAATTTAAATTTGTTAAAACCTCTAAGAAGCAAAAAGACAGAAACCGGTGGAAGCGTTTGCTTCGTTCCAACAAACCTGCCGATTTGCAACTCTTGGCTGAGTCGGAAGCGCAATTTCAAGATTCCTTTCTAAACGATTCTGTATGGGTGTCCTACAAAAAAGTAGCTGAAGAATTGCCGATCTTGGGAGATTTGAAAGTGCCTTCTTGGGTGCGTCCAAACGCCTTTTTTCAAAAATCCGATTCTGAAGGCCTGTACTACATTCATATCAAGGAGTTGCGCACGAAGAATGAAATTGCTCCTTTGGAATACATAGAGGAGACCCTTGAAGAAATGATTTTGCACCAAAGAAAATTAAAATTGGTGCACACGATAGAAGATGTGTTGGTAGACGACGCAATCAAAAACAAACAATTTGAAATATATTAAGATGGTTAAAAGAACAGCATTTATTTTTGTGATTTTTCTTGCGACAAGCCAGTTGTTTTCTCAATCCAAAATTAAAGTAGATGGAGTTGCCGTAGTGGTAGGAGAGAATATTGTGTTGGATTCAGACGTGCAAAAATTCAAAGAAGAAATTCTCTCTAAAAGTGAAGGAAAAGTCAGCCTGTCAGATTGTGAGATGCTAGAAGAAATTATGGTGCAAAAATTATTGGCCCACCACGCTGTTGTAGACAGTATGGTGGTCTCTGATGCAGAAGTTGCATCAAGTGTAGACCGAAATATAGCCTATTTCAAACAACAAATGGGCAGCATCGAAAAAGTAGTGGCACTCTATGGTTTCAATGACGAAAGTGATTTGAGAAAGGAACTTTCAAAAATAGAAAAGGAAGCTGCATTGATTCGGAGAGAGAAGCAAAGCATCGTACAAGAGGTGGCAGTCACTCCAGAAGAAGTACGCCTCTATTTTAAAAGTTTGGAAACTACCGGTGAATTGCCAGAATTTGGAACAGAAATAGAATTGGCACAAATCGTCGTTCATGTAGTTCCTTCTGAATTGGAACTACAAGAAACCATAGAAAAGTTGTCGAAAATCCGTCAAGATGTATTGAACGGTTCGAGCATGCGAATGAAAGCCATCCTCTATTCTGAGGACCCAGGGGTTACTCAGAACGGCGGAAAATACACCCTGACTCGTGAAAGTCAATTTGTCAAAGAATTCAAAGAAGTTGCCTTTAGTTTGGACGAAGGAGAGGTCTCTGAACCATTCAAGTCGGATTTTGGCTACCACGTCATCGAATTGGAAAAGATAAAAGGGCAGGAAATTGATGTGAGGCACGTCTTGTTACAGCCCAAAGTTTCCGACGAAAAATTGGCGGAAGCCCAAGAGAGTGTGACGAAAATTCGCGACAGTATATTGGCAGCAGACTTGAGTTTTGAAACCGCAGTCACGCGCTATTCTGAGGACAAAGACACCAAACAAAACAAAGGAATCCTCGTCAACCCTCAAACAAACGATTCTCGTTTTGAACTGACAAGAATGGATCCTGCACTTTACGCAAGAGTCAGTTCTTTGGAGAAAGGAGAGATTTCGGAACCGTATTACGACGAAACCCGCGAGGGACTGAAAATGTTTAAAATTTTATTGATGAAAGACAAAGTAGCTGCGCACCAAGCAGATTTCGTCAAAGACTATGTGAAAATCCAACAGATGACCCTGCAAAAGAAGCAACAGGAAGTTTTGGAGAAATGGAACAAAGAGCACGTTTCAGAGACCTATGTAAAAATCAATGCCAACAATCAAGCCTGCAGTTTCAAATACAATTGGGCTAAGAAATAGAGAATGGTATATGGGGAGCTAAGAGTCGCTTTGATCAAAAAAACTAAAGACATTGCTGCCGTATCTTTTCTCGTAACTGAATTGTTGGTGATCACTCAGTTTTGTTTGCTTTGCGTGCTCGATGATCAGAACGCCCCCTTCTTTTAAAAGTTGTTTTTCAAAAACGAGAGTTGCAATTTTTAAAAAGTCCGCTTCCGTAAAATCATACGGAGGGTCTGCAAAAACGATGTCTGCCTTTAGGTGGGTGTTTTCGAGAAATTTATAAACGTCACTTTTGAGGCAGTGTATAGAAAAGTCCAATTCTGTGTTTACTTTGTTGATGTAGCGTACACATCCATAATTTTGGTCTACTGCGGTGATGTTTTGTGTCCCTCTTGAGGCAAATTCATAACTGATGTTTCCCGTGCCGCTAAAGAGATCGAGTACCTGCAGCTTTTCAAAATCATACTGATTGTTTAGGATGTTGAAGAGCGCCTCTTTTGACATGTCTGTTGTCGGGCGTACAGGTAGGTTTTTAGGAGCTGTCAATCGACGTCCCTTGTGGATTCCAGAAATGATTCTCATGAAAATAGGTGAAATAAAGCGAAGTTGGACTGCTTGGGCAGGCTTTCAAAAGCGTTTGTTAATTTTGGGTTTTCTTCAGAATATAGGCTCAGGTTTCGAATGTATTTATAAGCCAAGGTGAACGCTTCTGATGCTTCTGTCAGCGTTCCTAGTAAAACGGTCTCAATGGTTTCAGGGTCCAAGTTCAATTGTTCCATTGCAAACAAGGTATAGTAGAGAAAATCATTTGCGGTTGCGGCTTCAAACGAATTGTAAAAAGTCAAGGAACCTTCCTTCAAGACAAGAATTTCAATATGAGCTCCCGATGCATTGACAAACATTTTAGTTTCTTTGTCTGCTTTGTATTTTTTGATCAATTGGTCGATGACAATCGAAGAAGCGTGGTAGAAGTCAAAAGTGCCGTACTTTGAAAAGAAAAAGTTGTTGAGGTTGACAAATGGAATGTAAACAACACGCGTAGGGGTGTTTTTTAGAGGGTCGTAGCTGATAAAATCATTGGGCAATACTTTGACATTGTGCTCGAGGTATGTCTTCATATGCTCTTCCTCAAAATAGTTGTTTGGAACCAAGCAGGACAAATTGTTTTGGTGCACCACCACCACCTTTTTGTAGGCGTGGTTCAGCAAGTTGTTTTCTCGGTAAATGCCCTCGAGGGCTTCGAGCAATTTTTCAGGTGTTTTTTGAGGTAGTTCGAGTTTGAAGTAAGACCATGCAAGGTATTTTTCAAGACGACTGTCGTAAACGGTAAAAGAAAATCCATCCAAACTTATTTGGATGGATAGATAAGACTCTTTTAAATCATTGTTTTCCAATGACTTGTCAAATATGTTATTGAACCTTTTTGTCATAAAAGGGAGGCCAGTTGCCATTTGAGTTTACTTCTTCCAAAGAGCCGACAGAAAGAAAAGCGCCTTTTACTTCGTCTCCTCCAATGGCTTCACATTCTTGATTGACCAAAGAACTGTTCATGTCTGAAAGCAGGCTTTTTTTGTCAATTTTGGCTTCAAAAACAGGGACTTGAAGTCCTGCTACTTTTTGGATGAATCCCGTGTTGATTTCAAATTTCTTGTCTGTACCAGGTACGGATAGCATTTTTGTAAAATCTCTTCCGGCAAACAAGGTCGATTTCACAGACTCATATCCAGTTGTGTCAACTACCTTCTTTTCAATTTCCACCATAATGGGTTGCCATTTGGTCCCTTTGTTTACTTCAACAATTTCGTTGCGCGTATTGGTTATTGCAAATTGTGCCGAATCTAAAAATTGGATCAGCTTTTCACCGTCCTTTTCATAAGATCCTCGAATCGTTTTATGAGCTTCTTGCGCATCTCGAATCATTCTCAAATTTTCAATTACTTGCGCATACCTTACTTTTTTGTCTTCGTTGAACCGAATCGGTCCCATGACACTATTGTATATAGCATAACCTAGCACGACAGCGATACTCATCAATACTAGAGAGACCAGCCAATGCAGTTTTAACGGGATGTATTTCATGATTAAAATCGCAATTAGGACAGCTCCTAAAATACCTGCAAGTAAAGTAATGATCATTTTTATTTTTTTTTTAATTGAACCTCACAAATCTACAATTTTTTTTCATTGTTAAAAACTTTTAACCTTAAATCAATTCCTATCTTTACGCTTTATTTACACTTATGATCAAAAGCAATTCGGAATTTTACAAAGAACTCGTCAAATCCTTTCCATTTGAGGCGACAGCTGCCCAAAAAAAACTGTTGCAACTGTTTTCGGATTTTGTTTTTGACAGCGACAAAAACGGGTTGTTTTTATTGAAAGGGTATGCGGGAACTGGAAAAACTACCACCATCAGTACGGTAGTCAACAATTTGTGGAAAGTGGGAAAAAAACACGTTTTGTTAGCGCCGACAGGTCGTGCTGCCAAAGTGATTTCTCTTTACGCTGACAAGAAGGCTTTTACCATTCATAAAAAAATATACCATCCTAAAAAAACCTCCAATGGCGGTGTGGAATTTGTGCGGCAGGTAAACAAGCATACCCATACTCTTTTTTTTGTAGATGAAGCCTCTATGGTTCCTGATGCGACTAATAATTCCAAGCTTTTTGACAACGGTTCTTTGTTGGACGATCTGATTTCTTATGTGTATTCAGGAGCCCATTGCAAATTGGTTTTGATCGGAGATACCGCACAGTTGCCTCCTGTAAAATTGGCACTGAGTCCCGCATTGGACGAGGACAAATTAGCTTACCACTACAACAAAACCGTTTCCTTGATCGAGTTGGACGAAGTGATGCGACAACACCGAAGTTCAGGAATCTTGTCCAACGCGACCCTTCTTCGTGAGGGCCTTGATAGTGTTGGGGGAGCTGACTTTAAATTTGATGTGGCCTACCCCGATATTGTCCGTTTGGAAGACAGTTACGACATCCAAGATGCCATTACGAGCGCTTACGATGCAGATGGGGTAGAAGATACAGCGATCATTGTTCGATCCAACAAAAGAGCCAACCAATACAACCAACAGATCCGAACCAAAATACGAGATTTGGAATCAGAAATTTCTGTGGGAGATCATGTCATGGCCGTTAAAAACAACTACTTTTGGATGAAAGACACTTCTGAAATAAGTTTCATTGCCAACGGAGATACTTTTGAAGTTATGGAGCTTTTTGGAATCAAAGAACTCTACGGGTTTCGTTTTGCCGAAGTAAAAATACGGATGATTGACTACCCGGCTCAGCTTCCTTTTGAAACTGTCTTTCTGTTGGATACACTGATCGCCGAAAGTCCTTCTTTGTCTTATGAAGATGCCAACAAATTGTACTTGGAAGTTTCCAAGGATTATCCCCACATTCGCTCCAAATACAAAAAACTACTGGAGGTCAAAAACAACAAATACTTCAATGCATTGCAAGTCAAATTTTCCTATGCAATGACCTGTCACAAATCTCAAGGAGGGCAATGGGATACTGTTTTTATCGAACAGCCCTATTTGCCAGAAGGTCAAAATCATGAATATTTGCGTTGGTTGTATACTGCAGTGACACGGGCAAAGAAAAAACTGTACTTGCTGGGCTTCCAAAATGACGCCTTTGAGGAGGGTTGATGGAAATACTTAGAATTGCAAAAAATAAACCCTGCCGATACAGGGTTTTTATAAAAGATCTCAACTTGATTTTTTAGGAAAATAAACCAATATTTTCTTTTGACAATGAGGCAATTATCCTGCCATAACAAGTTTATTCCAAATGTTTTTGAGCTTTGTAGGAAGAGCGAACCAAGGCGCCACTTTCCACATGTCGGAAGCCAAGTTCCAAACCAATTTTCTTGTATTTTTCAAATTGTTCGGGAGTAATGAACTCTTTGACAGGAAGGTTTTTTTTGCTGGGTTGTAAGTATTGACCAATGGTGACGATGTCAACTTTTGCTTTGGCCAAATCATGCAAGGTCTGTACCACTTCTTCTTCAGTCTCTCCCAATCCGAGCATGATGCCGGACTTTGTTCGTGCTTGTCCTTGGTCTTTTAAATATTTTAGGACAGCCAAGCTTCGGTCGTATTTGGCTTGGATGCGTACTTCACGTGTCAGCCTTCTCACAGTTTCTAAATTGTGAGAGATCACTTCTGGTGCAGCTTTGATCAAGCGGTCGATGTTTTTTTCAATTCCTTGGAAGTCGGGAATCAAGGTTTCCAATGTGGTTTTGGGGTTTGCTCTCCGAATGGCTGCAATGGTTTCTTCCCAAATGATCGAGCCTCCGTCTTTCAAATCGTCTCTGTCTACAGAGGTAATCACAGCGTGTTTGATGTTCATCAACTTGATGGACCGGGCTACTTTTTCAGGCTCGTCCCATTCCACCGTTTCCGGCCTGCCTGTTTTGACGCCACAAAAACCACAAGAACGCGTACAGATATTTCCCAAAATCATAAAGGTTGCGGTACCTTCTCCCCAGCACTCACCCATGTTTGGGCAGCTACCACTTGCGCAAATAGTGTTCAATTTGTATTTGTCCACCAAGCCTCTTAGCTCGGTGTATTTTTTTCCGACAGGAAGTTTCACCCGGAGCCACTTTGGTTTTGCGACTCTTTTTTCAGTACTCGTTTCTTCAGACATAGAGAATCGTTTTATAAGCATGCAAAGTTACGAAGAAACTTGCTGACAAACTACTCATTCCCTTGCGAAACGGAATTGTGCAATTCGAGAAGTGCCTTTGTTTTTTAAAATTTTAGATCTGTACAAATCGAAATTCTAACTGTTTGGCGGTATTTCGGGAACTGGCTAAAAATTAACAAAACATCCATATGCGATCAAACTTCTGAATGTTCTAACTCCTCTGTTTTTTCAGCAGGCGTTTCTTCTTGTCCGTCGTAGTATGGAAAAACATCCAAGATCGGTGATTCTACGACACTGGGGATTTCGTAATTGCCGACTGTATCTGTAAGACTTGCTTCCAAGGTCTCGTATGCATCTTTTACATCGTTTGCTTGCACCAACACATAGGCATTGGATTTGCGTTCCGAACCGCTGTCTTCGTCCAAGGTAGCACAGACAAATTTACACTTGAACCAACGGTCTCCATTTTCATTCGGACAGATTTCTGAAAAATTAGCCACTTTGATGTTGGTGATTTTAAATTCGGTAGAAATGTACTGCCTCATTTCATCGTTTACGCGTGCCTCAGCTTCTGTAAAAGACAGCGCGTCAAACAAGTAGGCTTGGTTAAAGGTCTTGCTGCGTTCGTCTTCGTCAATTCGGCTGTATTTTATTTTGCATTCGTACCACATAGGAGGTCTTGTTTTATGTTTGATTAAAGTTGACAAATATACTCTTTTGAAGGAAATCTAAAGCTCAGAATTTGTAAAATTCACTAAAAAGAAAGCCTGTCTTTTACCACCAGACGATCAGTTGTGTTTTGTAGTTGTCGGAACCATCTTTAGACCAAACAATCCGTGATTTTTGTACATCCAAACTGTTTGTAAGTTCGTTTTTAATTTCGGAAAAGGCCAGCCAGGTTCTGTTGTTTTTTGCAGGAAGCATCCAATCTTGTTTTTTTGGGAGGAAAAACCTTGAATTGCTTAAAATCGTGTTTGTCAATGCTTCCAAACGCATGTAATTGCCTCGAATGGCATTTTTGTTGCATGCGGGAAATAGAGTCAGCAAGGTGTTTTCTGGAACAAACAATTGTGCTTTGAAAACCAATCTTTGTGCAATTCCATCGAGGGGCAAACCGAGTTTTTCAAGTCTTTGTTGGGTTTCTTTGGTATGGAGCAGTGGGAATTGACGTGTATTTAATTTGTCAAGTTTTTGGACCAATGTGTCTTTTCTGTTGGGACCTATCCATTTCTCAATTGCTGTGGTTGCAATGTTGGGGTCGTATGCGTAAAATTTATAGGTGAGTTCGGTGTGAAAGACCTGCAAACTTTTTCGATGCTGAATGATAAAATCCAATTCGCCAACTGTGCGTTTGTCTTTGAAAACCTGAATGCCATCAGCCAGGACTTTGAAGTCTTTGGAGCCTTCTATCTGTTGTTTGAAAAATAATTCAGCACGTTTGCCGAGCATTGTGTTTTTTTTGAGTTTTAGTAGTTTTTCCTTTAAAGGGGAAACTTCTTCAAAAGCAAACAACGGTTGTTTTACAAAGTCTCCAACATCTAAAAAAAGGGAAGGAGTGTCCATAAAACCTTGGTATTGTGCTTTTATTTTTGAGAACGGTTCTAGGGAATCAGCTGGTTTCATAGACCCCAAAAATAAGCAAACCAATTTGAGGAATTTTTGGTTTTAATACTTACTTTTGTGTAAAAGGCTTTTTTTTATGTCAGAATTGATCAAAATATATCCAGATAACATCCACCCAAGGGAAATCCAAAAGGCACTGGCTGTTCTGAAAAAAGGAGGTTTGATCATCTACCCTACGGATACTGTGTACGGTTTGGGCTGTGACATCACTCAGCCAAAAGCACTGCAAAAAATAGCAAAACTCAAAGGTGTCAAATTGGAAAAAGCCAATTTTTCATTTATTTGCAAAGACCTGAGCAATCTGTCAGACTACGTAAAACAAATCAACACCCAAACGTTCAAGATATTAAAACGAGCCTTGCCGGGGCCTTATACTTTTATTTTGCCAGGGAGCAGAACCCTGCCAAATGCGTTTAAAAACAAAAAAACGGTCGGCATTCGCATTCCTGATAATAAAATAGCCTTGGAGTTGGTTCGTCTTTTGGGAAATCCCATCGTCTCCATTTCCATACATGACGAAGACGCTTTGTTGGAGTACACTACGGATCCAGAATTAATTTACGAAAAATGGAAACATCAGGTAGACTTGGTTATTGACGGGGGCTATGGGGGCAATCAGGCCTCTACGGTTATTGATCTTACAGAAGAAATCCCGAAAATATTGCGAAAAGGCAAAGGAAGTTTGGAGATTTTGTAGTTGTTCAACATACTTGCTTTGGATCGCTCAAACAAGTTTGTTCCATTTCTTGATATTCATCACAAAATGGCTCCAAACGATGCTTTTTGTTTGAAAAAAATTTTGTTTGTGGTTGGAAGCTTTTCTCTTCGCAACTATTTTTTTTGCATTCCTGTAAAAACTGATGTGTGATTTCACAATGGCGATTGTGTGAATGGGCCTGCCCTGCAAGACAAAGCGAATTCCAGCGATGCCGTCCAAGCACATTCGAATGAAAATCAATTGCAATACTTTGTCAGAAGGCAGGTTTTTTAGCAATGAATACAAGCTGTTTCTGAAATTTAAAAAAGTTTTGTACGCATTGCTTTCTTGAAGTGTGGCTCCGCCTACGTGGTAAACGGTCGAAGTTCCTACATAGCGTATGTCATGCCCTAAGTTGGAAGTTCTCCAACATAAATCAATTTCCTCTTGGTGGGCAAAATAATCTTCGTCAAAGCCTTCCAATTCTTGAAAAATACTCGATTTGATAAAAAAACAAGCCCCCGAAGCCCATTGGATGGAGATGGAATCATCGAACTGTCCTCGGTCTTTTTCCAAGGAATTGAAAATACGTCCTCGGCAGTAGGGGTAACCCAATGCATCCAAAAAGCCTCCTCCTGCTCCTGCGTACTCAAAAGTGTCTCTGTTTTTATAATCCAGTATTTTTGGTTGCACAATACCTGTGTTCGGATGTTTTTGAAACTCCTCAATCACCGGGGCAAGCCAGTTTTCTGTCACTTCCACATCCGAATTGACCAAGGCATAAATGCTGGCGTCAATATGTTTCAAAGCCTCGTTATAGCCCTTGGAAAATCCTCCGTTTTCTGTGTTGACAACTACTTGAACTTCCGGAAAATTAGTCTTGACAAATGAAATCGAATCGTCTGAAGAAGCATTGTCCACCACATACAAGCTTGCTTCCTTGCTATAGCGCACTAGTGAAGGTAAAAAAGTCTCCAACAACTTTCTTCCATTCCAGTTCAAAACAACGACAGCGATTTTCATAAATCCAATAAGTGCAATGTGATTTTTAAAGAAACCTACCTGCCAAGTAATTGCTCGTACACTTGAGGTGAAAAAACAAGTACTCAAAATCGAGAAGGCACCTGCAAACTTACTTTAATTTTGCGACACTATGCCTGTTTACTCTTGTTAAAATAGCGTGAAAAATCATTGGTAAGAAGGAATGTCTTCTAAAAACAAGTAGGTTTTGTTTTTAAAGTCCATTTGGCAATAAAAATGACTGAGGCCATTGGTAACAACCAGATAGTTGGCTTTTAGTTTTAAGTTGTAGCGTGCAATTTGGTCAAAAGTACTTTGGGTGATGGGCACCGATGCTGCTTTGCATTCAACCACAATTTCCGGACGCCCCTTCCGATCGAAAATCAAAATATCGGTTCTTTTCTTTAAGTTGTTTACAGTCACTTGTTTTTCGACGGCAATCAAGGAAGCAGGGTATTTCTTTTCTTCCATCAAATAACAGACAAAATGTTGGCGCACCCATTCTTCAGGAGTCAGGACCACATATTTTTTTCGGATTGCATCAAATAGGAGTCGCTTATTTTCGCTACTTTTGATTTTGAATTTGTAAAAAGGCAAGTTCAACTCAGTCATAACACAAAACTAAGAATTTTTCAACAGATGCAATGGGTTTGTGTACATGCATCTTTCGAACCATTTTTTCCAAAGACAGGCCTTTAAAGGCCAAAACAAACAGATGAACCAAGTAAATGAAATTGTTGCAGCCATCAAAAATGGGGAAACCAAACCCATTTACTTTTTGATGGGTGAAGAGTCCTATTACATCGATAAAATTTCCACCTACATCGAAAACAATGTTTTGACGGAAGAGGAAAAGGGATTCAACCAAATGGTCTTGTATGGAAGGGATGTCTCCGTAGAAGAGATTGTTTCCAATGCCAAGCGTTTCCCGATGATGGCCGAAAAAACGGTGATTGTCGTCAAAGAAGCCCAAGACCTTTCTCGAAGCATCGAGAAACTCGCCTCCTATGCTGACAATCCGCAACCGTCAACCGTATTGGTATTCAATTACAAATACAAAACCTTAGACAAACGTAAGAAATTGCACAAAGCCATTTCCAAAAGTGGCCTTGTCTTTGAGAGCAAGAAATTGTATGAGAACCAGGTGGCTGATTGGATTCGACGGGTGTTGAACGGAAAAAATTACCAAATGGAACCCAAAGCCGCTCAGATGTTGGTTGAGTTTTTGGGAACCAATTTGAGTAAAATCAGCAATGAATTGGACAAGCTTGTTTTGGTTCTTCCTGAAGGAACCTGCATCAGTCCTGCCCAGATCGAAGAAAACATCGGCATCAGCAAAGACTTTAATAATTTTGAATTGCGCAAAGCGATTGGGGTCAAAAACACAGTCAAAGCCAATCAAATAATCAATTACTTTTCCAACAACCCCAAAAGCAATCCGACAGTCATGACCATTTCTTTGTTGAATAGCTATTTTACGCAGTTGTTTTTGTACCATGGTTTGCTCGACAAATCAAAAGGGAATGTCGCGAAAAAATTAGGGGTAAGTCCTTATTTTGTAGATGATTATGTCATGGCGTCTCGCAATTATCCCATGCGAAAAGTATCTCAAATCATCGCTTATCTCAGGGAAGCTGACGTCAAAAGCAAAGGTGTGGGGGCCACCATTTCTCAAAGAGATTTGCTAAAAGAATTGCTGTTTAAAATTTTGCACTGATTCGAAACGGCGCTTTCCTAGAATCGGATTGTGTTGAATGTTCTGTAAAAAAATGTGTATTTGTAAATATTACGTGCAAATGATCACTTGATGTGAAAACAACATTCCGTTTTTTTTTACCTGCTTCTTTTTGATGGGAACCTTGTCCGCCATTGCCCGAGAAAAGAAAATCCAACGGAGAAAATGGCAGTTTCTTCTTGATATTTCAGCACACAACAAAAACTTCAGAATCTTTGAAGCCTGCTTTTGAACTAAGGTCCAATTGCCTATCTTTGTAACCTTAAATTCACAAGAAATGAAACGTGTCATAGTAGGGCTTTCAGGAGGTGTTGATAGCAGTGTAGCTGCCTATCTATTACAGCAAGAAGGCTATGAGGTAATCGGCTTGTTTATGAAAAATTGGCACGACGATTCGGTGACCATTTCCAACGAATGTCCATGGCTTGAGGACAGCAATGATGCGATGCTTGTCGCTGAAAAATTAGGCATCCCTTTCCAGGTTGTCGATTTGAGCGAACAGTACAAGGACCGAATCGTAAACTATATGTTTCGTGAATACGAATTGGGGAGAACACCCAATCCAGATGTCTTGTGCAACCGTGAAATCAAATTTGACGTTTTTATGAAGATTGCAATGGAGCTCGGAGCCGATTTTGTTGCGACAGGGCATTATTGCAGAAAAGGGACACTCACATCTGAAACAACGCAAACCTACCAACTCCTTTCTGGAAGAGACAGCAACAAAGATCAGTCCTATTTTTTGTGCCAACTTTCCCAAGATCAGTTGTCCAAGGCCTTGTTTCCTATTGGAGAATTGACAAAGCCGGAAGTACGGAAAATTGCCAATGCTCAAAAGTTGGTAACGGCAGAGAAAAAAGACTCTCAGGGGCTTTGTTTTATCGGAAAAGTTCGCCTGCCCGATTTTTTACAACAAAAATTACAACCCAAAGAAGGCCTCATTGTTGACATTCCCTCAACTTTAGAAACCTACAAAAGAACTCCGCCTGACTTTGCCGACAAAGAAGCGGAACTCGCTTTTTTTGCTGAGAAATTCAGTTACGCCATTTCCGACGGAAAAATCGTGGGCAAACACCAGGGAGCCCATTATTTTACCAAAGGCCAACGCAAAGGGTTGGCGGTAGGAGGGACGGTGGAACCCTTGTTCGTAATTGAAACCGACGTACAAGAAAACACCATTTACACAGGAGAAGGCAAGCAACACCCTGGCTTATTTAGAAGCGTTTTGTTTGTGAGCAACCAAGAGCTGCATTGGCTTCGAGAAGACCTGTCTTTAAAAAATGGAGAAGAAATGTGTGTAAAAGCGCGCATTCGCTACCGTCAAAAATTGGAAAAAGCCACCCTCTACAAAGTAAGTACGGGCATGTATGTCGCTTTTGAAACGCCTCAATCTGCAATCACAGAAGGACAGTTTGTCGCCTGGTATGCAGGGGAAGAATTGCTTGGATCTGGTGTCATTTCATAGAAAACCGTAAAAAAATATGCAAGTAAAAAAAGACAATATGCAGTGGAAATATTGGATTGAAGCAGCACGACTGAGAACCTTGCCTTTGTCCCTATCGGGAATCATTACGGGCACTTTTTTGGCGGCCAAACACGGAAGGTTTTCATGGCAAATTGTCTTGTTGGCCTTTTTGACAACCGTCGGATTTCAAGTGCTTTCTAATTTTGCAAACGACTATGGTGACGGTGTCAAAGGGACGGACAATGCAGAGAGGATTGGTCCCAAAAGAGCCTTGCAAAGTGGGAACATCCAACCGCAGCAAATGTTGTGGGGCATCTCAATTACTGCACTCGTTACCTTTGTCTTGGCATTGGTGTTGATCTATGTTTCTTTTGGAGATGGTAAATTTTATCATTCAATTCTTTTTTTATTGCTCGGAATCGCTAGCATTCTGGCGGCGATCAAATACACCATGGGAAAAAATGCTTATGGTTACAGTGGGTTTGGAGATCTTTTTGTTTTTTTGTTCTTTGGTCTTTTGGGGGTTTTGGGAAGTGCTTTTTTACAAGTAAAAAGCTTTTATGCCCTTGACATACTGCCTGCTTGTGCCATCGGTTTCTTAAGTGTCGGTGTTTTGAATCTCAACAACATGCGAGACCGCGCTTCCGATTTGCGCTCCCAAAAAAACACACTGGTTGTGAAAATGGGTGCAGACAAAGCCAAATCATACCACGAGATACTCCTTTTATTGGCTTTTTCTTCAGCGACTGTCTATGTCCTGCTAGATTTCCAATCTCCGTATCAATTTTTGTTTTTAGGTGCTTTTTTGCCCATTGCCAAACACGGACTTTTTGTTAGAAGAAATAGCGATCCCAAAGACTTGGATCCAGAATTGAAAAAATTGGCATTGAGCACTTTTTTGTTTGCCCTCTTATTTGGTTTGGGTCAGCTTTTTTAAGTGCATTAAAAAGTATATTTTTGTCACCGATTTGCAAAACCTATGAAAAAAGAGTTCGCAGCCTTGTTTTTTTATTCCTTGTACCTGTTGGCGATGTTACGGCCTCTTTTGCCGGTGCTCGAATATTCTGCCAATCAAGCTCATATCGTCGCTGTTTTGTGCGAAAACAGGGAACGTCCTGCATTGGCATGCAACGGGAAGTGTTACCTTAAGAAACAACTCCAAAAAAATATCGGTGCTCAACATTCTGACGACAAGCACCAACATCAAAAAAGCACACCGCAAATAGACTTTAGCAAATACCCAGTAGCTCCGGTTTCTCTTGAAACTATTGTCATTGCGTGCCCAAAAAGAGCGACCAACAAAGAATGGCAGAATCCATCTTGGGAATCTAGCACTTATTTTGCTTCCTTGTTGCGACCTCCGATACCTTTCTCTTTCCTTGTCTGATTTCCAAGAAGCACGAAGTATTCTGCTTTTTTGTGGAATGGATTTTATGTAGGAACACGAATAACAAATTGAATTTAAAGCAGTTTTTGACATGGCTTGGATGCAATGCCGATCAAAAACACTTATTAAAACAATCAAAGACGATGCTTTTAGGCACCCACGGTGTTTCTAAATTTTGTGCTGAGTCTTTAGTAAAATCTACTTGTTGAGTTTTTATAACGAGTATTAAAAATAAAAATAAAAATGAATTTTAAAATAAAATTGACAACTTTTTTTGCCATCGCAATGGCAACTCTCGGCACCGCCCAATCTTCACGATGGACTTCTTCACGAGCGGACGGGCATGCACCCCTAGGGGTCATGGGCGACCACGTGCACCACAAAGGCGAATGGATGACCTCTTACCGATTGATGGATATGCAGATGGAAGGCATGCTCAAAGGCTCCGAAACAATTGAAAATTCTGAATTGTTCAACGAGTACATGATGGCGCCTCAAGACATGTCGATGCAAATGCACATGTTGGGCCTTATGTATGCTCCTACAGACAGATTGACCTTGGTCGCGATGGCCAATTTCCTTAGCAATGAGATGACCAGTGAGAAAATGATGGAAACTATGCGTATGGAGTCCCAAGGTTTTGGTGATTTGAAAGTTGGTGCCTTGTACCAACTGTTCAACAAAGACCGTCGATCGATGCACCTTAACATCGGTGTGTCAGTTCCTGTGGGAAGTTTGGAAGAAACAAAAGAAGATGGCACTCGCTTGGGCTACCCCATGCAATTGGGAAGCGGAACTTGGGATGCCAAACTCGGGTTTACCTACCTAAAACAATTCGACCAATTTTCCTATGGTTTCCAGTCGACGTATTTGACGCGTTTGGGTGAAAATTCGGAAGGCTACACTTTGGGGGACAATTGGAACAGCAGTCTTTGGGGGGCATTTTCTTTTTCTAGACAAGCAAGTGTTTCGCTTCGAATCAAGCACCTTCAGCTGCAAAGCACCAAAGGGGAAGATTCTAAGATTGGGATGTCTGCTATGGGCAGTATGGGTGGAATGCCTAGCATGTCCGACAAGCCGATGACTCCTGTCTTCAATCCAACCAATTCAGGAAAAACCGCATCGGATATTTTCTTAGGTTTCAATTACGCGTTGTTCAAAGGCCCCTTAAAAGGGTTGCGTTTTGGTACGGAAGTCGGTATTCCTTTGGCTCAAAAGGTGACGGGAATCCAGATGCAAAACACGTTGGTGTTCGTTTCCGGAATCCAATACACCTTCGGAGGGCACTAAACTCGGAAAGCACTTTTAGTTCAAACGACCCGCCTAAAAACGGGTCGTTTTTTTTGCGTGATTGCTGAGAAAATTCAAAGAAATCACCACAAAAAAACAAAATTCAGCTGTAAACAACATAATTTTTTATATTTCTAACGTGTTTGATGGAGATTTTGTGTAGTGAAGAACCGCTTCAATAAGTTTGCAAAACGAGTTGAAAATATCTGTATCTTTACTTTTTTCAACAAACAAAAATCAGATGAAATTTACTTTTTTAGGTCCTGCTCGTTTTTTACTTCAGATCACAGCAAGTCTTGAATTGCAATGCTTGTAAGTCCCTAATTTTTTTTAGAAATGATCCAATGATTACAGCCCACTACAGCAAATACCTTCTGACTTTTAAAAGGCCAAGCGGAACGTCAAGAGGTGTTCTAAAGACCAAAGAAACTTTTTTTATTTATTTGAAAGACACAGTCCGTCAAGGAATTGGAGAATGTGCTGTTTTTAGAGGCTTGAGTTCCGACGACCTGCCAGACTATGAAGAAAAGTTGGCCTGGACTTGTGCACACATTCACCTCGGAAAAGAACAACTTTTGCAAAAGCTTCAAGCTTATCCATCCCTCCAATTTGGATTGGAACAAGCATTTTTGTCTTTTAATGCTCCCACTCCTTTTGAACTTTATTCTACAGGATTTGTAAAAAAGAAACAGCCCATTGCGATCAACGGATTGATTTGGATGGGGGATACGGAATTTATGAAAGCCCAAATAGAAGAAAAATTAGACCAGGGCTTCGCAACGCTTAAAATGAAAATAGGAGCGCTTGATTTTGAAAAAGAATGTGCGTTGTTGTCTTCCATACGAAAGCGTTTTTCTGCCGACCAAATAACGTTGCGTGTTGATGCCAACGGTGCTTTTTCTCCTTCAGACGCGTTGGAGAAATTAAAACGTTTGGCGGCATATGACCTCCATTCAATCGAGCAACCGATCCGACAAGGACAACCCGAAGCTATGGCAGCTATTTGTAAAAACACCCCTTTGCCCATCGCCTTAGACGAAGAACTGATCGGTGTTTTTTCAAAAGACAAAAAAGAACAACTTCTTCAAGAGATCCAACCCCAATACATCATTCTCAAGCCCAGCTTGCTCGGAGGCATACAAGGGAGTGAAGAGTGGATTTCCATTGCTGAAAAGCACCAGATTGCTTGGTGGGTCACCTCCGCTTTGGAGAGCAACATCGGGTTGAATGCCATTGCACAATGGACGAGTACTTTGAATACCAAACTGCCACAAGGTTTGGGTACTGGAAGCCTGTTTACAAACAATTTCGATGCTCCTTTGCTTGTCGATCAGGGAGCTTTGTACTGCAATTCTCAGAAAGAATGGAATTTCGAAACGATCAAAAAAGAATTGAACTTTTAAAAGTCACAAATGAATTTTTTACAAAATGCTTGCAAAGGAAAAACAAATTGGTGGCGCTACCTCTTGACGCTTTTAATCGTGTTCACTGCCAGTCAAATAGGCAGTTTTCCGATGCTCTTGGTGGCTTTGATGGCGGTGGATTTTGACAGCTTCGAGTTTCAAAAAGCAGCTGGAAACCACTTTCTAAACATCGGGATTGATTCCAACCTGTATTTGTTTTTGATGCTCCTTTCTTTTGTGGCTGTTCTTGGCGCCTTGTACCTATCGGTCAAATACTTGCACAAGTTGCGGTTCAAAGACATCATCACTTCAAAAAAAGACATCGCAATCCAACGGGTTTTATTCTCATTTGGACTATGGGCCGCAATTTCGATTTTTGTCATTATTGTTGGAATTGCCGTCAGTCCTGAAAATTATGTTTGGAATTTCAAACCGATGCCTTTTTTTGTGTTGGTTTTGATTTCCTTGTTGTTTTTGCCTTTGCAAACCAGTGCAGAAGAGTTGTTGTTTCGAGGTTATTTGATGCAAGGTATTGGCGTTTTGGCTCAAAACCGCTGGTTTCCATTGTTGGTCACTTCGGTTTTGTTTGGGTTGCTGCACGGGATGAATCCTGAAGTTCAAAAATTGGGAAGCATCACCATGGTCTATTACATCGGAACGGGGCTTTTATTGGGAATATTTACATTGATGGATGCGGGTACAGAATTGGCTTTGGGTTTTCATGCTGCCAACAACATCGTCGCTGCATTGTTTGTCACAACGGATTGGAGTGTTTTCCAAACGCAAGCCTTGTTCATAGATGTCTCGGAACCTTCCGTAGGCTGGCAAATGTTTTTTCCTGTAGTGGTACTCTACCCTTTCTTAATTTACGTGTTTGCAAAAAAATACCAATGGACAGATTGGCAAAACAAATTGACGGGTAGTTTTTCCGTTTCCAATACCAACAGTACAGATGGACTTGACTAATTTTCACAAGGAGTTTCTCTTCCAAGGACACGCTTTTCAATCCTCGAAAGCACTGCTTGCTTTTGTCGAAAAGCTTTCTGAGGAAAGTGCGGCTTTCTTAAAGCAATGGTTTGATGGGGGTTCCTTCATCGAACTTCAAACATCGGGTGCTACAGGAATTCCAAAAAAACTGCGGCTATCAAAACATGCAATGGTGACATCTGCCAAAGCAACGGGATCTTTTTTTGGCTTGGGAGCCCAATCCACAGCCTTGCTTTGTTTGTCCCCAGACTACATTGCTGGAAAAATGATGTGGGTTCGCGCATTGGTCTTGGGGTGGCATTTGGATTTAGCTCCGATGAACTCAACTCCCTTAAAGGATCTGACCAAGTCCTACGATTTTTCAGCCATGGTGCCGCTTCAACTCAATGCTAGTTTGAAAAACCTTTTTAGGATCAAAAAATTGATTGTGGGGGGAGCTCCTGTTTCCAAGGATTTGGAACAGCAACTTCAAAAGTGTTCTACAGAGGTTTATGCGACCTATGGCATGACGGAAACTTGCTCCCACATCGCAGTCAAAAAGCTCAACTTATCAAATTCCGAATACCCTTCCTGTTACCGTATCTTGCCAGGTGTTTCCATTGCTTTGGACGAAAGAGCTTGTTTGACAATTGAGTTGCCTTGGGGCGCTGGTAGATTGTTGAAAACCAACGACCTTGTCGCTCTCCACTCTCCAACTGAATTTGAATGGCTCGGTCGTTTTGACAGTGTGATCAATAGCGGCGGAGTAAAATTGATTCCCGAACAAATAGAGTCAAAGCTCGCACCCTGTTTTGACCAACGCTTTTTTATTGCAGGGATTCCCGATTCTATTTTAGGTCAAAAAGTGGTCTTACTCCTTGAGGGAAAGAGAGAAAAAATTGCTTCAAAACAGCGCATTGCATCCCTTTTGAAAGGTATGGATTTGTCCAAGTACGAACTCCCAAAGGAAATTTATTACGTGCCAAAATTTGTAGAGACCCCCACTCAAAAAATCCAACGAATGCAAACGGTGGCTTTGATTTTGGAATAAAACAGCTCTTGTGCAGGTTTAGAGGTGCATTACAAAACAACAAGAACACTCATGAAAAAAGAACTATTGGTTTTAGACATTGAAACAACGGGTTTGAACCTGCATACCGACTATATTTTGGAATTGGGAATCGTCAAATTGGACTTGGATACGGGAGAGATTACACCTCTTTTTGACCAGTTATTCAAGCATCCTGAACTAAAGGCCAAACACCGGAAGGCTTGGATTTTTGAAAACGGTTACATGCATATTGATGAGGTTCGAAATGCAAAACCACTTTCTTTTTATACGGATGAGATTCAAAACTTATTGACGCCATTTAAGGGAAGAGTGACTGCTTGGAACCGCGAATTTGACAGTTCTTTCTTAGAAAAAAACGGATTTGATTTGGGTGCTCCTGTATCCTGTCCGATGAAAGAAAGCGCTTCTTTTTTTAAAATACAAGGACCTTTCGGGTTCAAATGGCCAAAAGCTCAAGAGGCTTGGGATCTTTTGTTTCCTGAAACGCCGAAGCTAGAGAAACACCGTGGATTGGACGATTCTAAAATGGAAGCCAGCATTATTTTTGAATTGGTCAAACGAGGTGTTTACAAGCTTTAAAAGAATAAACCTTTTTAGAAGTCACAAAGAAGGAAGGCGTCCATCAGGTCACCAATTGCTTTTGTACTCTTTTTGAAAAGCAGTCCACTCTTGGTTTTCGTACTTGTATTCCCCAAAATAAACCAACAGTTGTTCCATGAGAGTGGTGTTTAGGTAGCCAGGAATTGTCGTCAGCAATGTTTCTTCTTTGCTCAAAAAAACCGTACTAGGGTAGCTCATTTTTCCTTGTAGTAAGGCGGAGGCAAATTCATGGTATCCTCTTCTGCCTTGTGCGACAAATCGGAAGGTGTTTTCTAAGTAATGGATTTCTTGTTTTTGCTCTGCATTCAATTTGACAGCATAAAAATTTTCGTTGATATACGACGCAATAGGCGCAAAGGCATATGTGTTTCGGTCCATTTTTTTGCAATATCCACACCAATCCGTGTAAACGTCAATCAAAAACTGTTTGGGTGTCTTTTTGTTTTGAGAAATGGCTTCTTCAAAAGAAATCCAATTGATTTCTTGCGCATCTATCTCAGCGAAGAGTCCTAAAAATAAAAATAATAAAAAATTTTTTTTCATCTGATGGAAAGTTACTGGGACCGATGCAATTTTGAGTTAGTTTGACTTCAATTTACGAATATTATCTTAAACAAGCGCTTGTTTTTAACTACCGAACGCCGTGCATGTACTTTTTGATTACAGGTTGAAAAGCAATTGCAATCAGTCCCATAATTAGGGAGACGATTGTCAAAATCCAAAAGAAATAACTGATGCCGTTTTGGTCGGCAATCTTATCGATGTTTTCACCGAATTTTCCAGCTCCTTTCATTCCAATAGCGACAGCCAAATACCATACGCCAAACATAAAAGCAATCATTCTTGGTGGTACGAGCTTGCTAACATAAGACAGCCCGACAGGAGAAATACAGAGTTCTCCCATGGTGTGAAAGAAAAAGACCAACACGAGCCAGATCATGCCCACCGAAGCGCTTTTTGCTCCCGGTTCGATGCCGTTGGCTCCGATTGCCACACATGCCATCCCCAAGCCCAACAAAAACATGCCCAATCCAAATTTTACATTTGCAGAAGGGTTGTATTTGCTTTCCCACCATTTGGAGAAAAGTGGTGCCAAGGTGATGATAAACAGTGAATTGAGTATGCCAAACCAAGAAGCTTGTATTTCCGTCAAGCTTTCAGTGACTTTTTCTATTGCCAAGAAGTCCAGGGTACTGTCTGACAAAGAAAGGTGCCCTGCAGAATAAATATCTTTGATCAATTTCCATAGCGCGATGCCCCATAGCATTACAAAACTAAGGCTCAGTACGAGATTCGCCATCGCGTATTTTTCAAAGGTTTGTTTGAACAGCAGGTAGAGTACCCAAGTGATGATACCTAAGGGGACAAAGGTCATCAACGCATCGACAGTGAGGAAAACAATACTCGCATTGCCTTCCAGCACCCGATCGGTGTAATCTCTTGCAAAAATGGTCAAAGTACCCGGCGCTTGTTCAAAAATGGCCCAAAAGAAAATGGTCAAAAAAGCAAAGAAAGAAACAGCAATCATCTTTTCTTTGGTTACGGGGTCGTAGCATTGAATTCGGTAGACCAGTAGAAATAAAAACAAGACCAATGCAAATAGGATGGTTGCATTGTTTCCTTGCATTCCAAAAATTTCAAAATCAAAAATATTGACCGCTCCTTTGGAAATCAATGCTACGGGTTCAAAAACAAGCCATGACAAGCCCAGTATGGTTGTGATTGTGATGAGTGCCAACTGCCATTTAGGAAAGGGATTCGGTTTGCTATTGTCCTCATTTGGAGTTTTAATCAGCTCCTTTTTCTTTGTGGATGGTTTCAGACCTATGTCACCAAATATACTTTGTGAAAGCCAAAATTGAATCAATCCAAAGAGCATGAAAATACCCGCCAGTCCAAAACCGACACTCCAGCCCACTTTTTCTCCCAAGTAACCACAAAGTAAAATACCAAAAAAGGCGCCGGCATTTACCCCCATGTAGAAGAGGGTATAGGCTCCGTCTTTCTTTTCAGGACGGTCTTTGTACATTTCTGAGATGATTGAGGTCATGTTGGGTTTGAAGAAACCGCTTCCAAAGACCAATAAGGTCAGCCCTGTATAGATGAAAAATGGCGTTTCTAAAGCCATGGCACCATGTCCTAAAGACATCAACAAAGCACCAATGAGCACGGCCCATCGGTAACCGATTTTTTTATCTGCAAAATACCCGCCTAACATTGTTGAAAGGTAGACCAAGCCCACATAGGAACCGAAAATGGCCATGGCATGTTCTCGCGGCCAGTTCCAGCCACCCTCTAGTAGAGAGCTAGTGAAAAACATCACCAACAAGGCGCGCATGCCGTAGTAGGAAAAACGTTCCCACATTTCTGTAAAAAATAAAACATACAATCCACTAGGATGTCCTAATACATTGGATTCGAAAAATTGGTCAGTTGTATTTGTTTTCATGAAAGGAGGTGGTGTTTGATGGTGTTGTAAGGACGAGGTTTGTTATATTTCTTGGTCTTCAGCGCCGTGGGTCAATACTTTAAGCTTTTTCAAAAACAAGTTGATAAAGATTCCAAAGAGAATGCAGAAGAAGGCAATCGCCGTAAAAATAGAAACTTCTCCAAACTCAGAAGCGGATTCTCCCAAAAGCCCTGCTATTTTGTTTCCAATCCCTGTGGTCGCAAAATACAAGCCCATCATCAGAGAAGCGTATTTTGCAGGCGCCAATTTGGTCACAAAAGACAAGGCGACGGGAGAGAGGCTCAATTCACCCAAAGTATGAAACAAGTAGGCAAAGACAAGCCAGTACATGGCGGATGAGCCCTGGCTTTCAAACTCGAGTGCAGCTGCTGTCATAAATAAAAATCCAAGCCCCATAATGATCAAGCCAACAATCATTTTAAACAGGGAGGAAGCTTCTTTTTTCTTGCGTTTTCGAGTGGCCCAAAAGCCAGCTGTCAAGGTTCCTAAAGTAATGATAAAAAAGGCGTTTAAAGATTGGAACCAAGAGGCAGGAACTTCCCAGCCCATCAGTATCCGATTTGTTTTTTCTTTGGTGTAGAGGTTCATCAAGCCACCAGCTTGCTCAAAAGCGCCAAAGAATACAATCACCATTAGAAAGGACAGGACCAACACCGCTATTTTGTCTTTTTCAATTTTAGTCAATGGGTTCTTCATCACGGCATGGGTTTCTTGATTGTTGCCCAAGAAATCACCCACACCGAGCAAGTGTTTTTGACCAATAATAAATTGGAACAATCCCAAGAACATGCAAATTCCGGCCAGTCCAAATCCGTAATGCCAGCCGTAGACTTCCCCTACATAGCCCACTACAAGACTCGAAAGAAAAGCACCCACATTGATGCCGATATAAAAAATGGTAAATCCTTTGTCTCGGCGGATGTCTCCTTCTTTGTACAAGCCTCCGACCATGGTAGAGATGTTGGGTTTCAACATACCAACTCCCGCAATAATTAATCCAAGTCCGGTATAAAAAGCCCACATTTCTTCTATGGCCAAGATGCTGTGACCAAAGACCAACAGGACTGCTCCCCAAATCACTGCTTTTTTCTGGCCTAAAACCCTATCGGCAATCCAGCCTCCAGGAATGGAAGCTACGTAGACGAGCATGGTATACCACCCATAGAGTTCTAAGGCTTCACTGTTGGACCACCCCAAACCTGCGTTGGGCTCCGTAGTGCTTTGTACGAGGTACAATACGAGGATAGCTCGCATGCCATAATAGGAAAATCGTTCCCACATTTCGGTAAAAAACAAAACGTACAAACCGATCGGTTGTCCGAAAAGTTCTTTTGAAGAAGCTGGGCTGTTGGATGTGGAGGACATAAATTAGATTTTAGTTTTTTCGAAGGTATGAATTTCTCAATGACTCGGGAGGTTGATTTCAAGAAAGCGCGTCATTTTTTCAAACAAATGCAGGCGCGTATTTTTTCCTTCATAGATGCCATGAGTCCTTCCTGGATAGATCGCTTGTTCAAAGTGTTTGTTGGCGCGAATCAACGCGTTGGTCATTTGGTAGGCGTTTTGCACATGTACATTGTCATCGCCAGTGCCATGGACAATCAAATAGTTTCCTTTGAGCTTGTCAACATGAAAAATGGGAGAATTGTCGTCGTATCCGTTTGGGTTTTCTTTGGGGGTTTGCATGTATCTTTCTGTGTAAATACTGTCGTAATACCTCCAAGATGTGACAGGAGCCACGGCGATGGCAGTTTGGAACACGTCATTTCCTTTGAGCAAGCAATTGCTCGCCATAAAAGCGCCATAACTCCAGCCCCAAATGCCAATTCGTTCAGCGTCGATGTAAGGTAGTTTTCCCAATGTTTTGGCAGCTTCTATCTGGTCGATGACTTCGTATTTTCCAAGTTGTTTGTAGGTGACTTTTTTAAAGGCTGCGCCTTTGAAACCCGTCCCTCTTCCATCTACACAGGCGAGGATGTATCCTTTTTGAGCGAGCAAATAAAACCAATAATCATTGTAGTTGCTCCAAGAATTGGCCACTTCTTGGGATCCGGGACCAGAGTATTGAATCATGAGTAGGGGGTACTCTTTTTCGGGGTTGAAGTTGATTGGTTTTAAGGTCCACATATTGAAAGTGCCGTCTTTGGTTTTAAGGGTCGAAAAAACTTTTTCTGGCAAGTTGTAAGGGGTTAATTTTTCAAGAAGTTCTGAGTTGTTTTTGATTCCTTTGAGTTGTTTTTTGAAATTGTGCAACGTGTAAGATGTCGGGTGTTTTGCATCGGAATGTTGGCGAATGAAGTAGGTTTTGTCTTTGCTGAATTCTGCACTGTTGGTCCCTGTGTCTGGGCCGTGTCTCTTTTTGTTTTTTCCATTGAGACCGATGCTGTAAATGGTTCGATGGATGTTGCCATCTTCTACAGATTGGTAAAACAGGGTTTTTGTTTTTTTGTTTAGGCCGTAGTATTTTGTGACTTCCCAATTTCCTTTGGTCAGTTGTTTTTTAAGGGAACCATTATTTGAGTAGTGGTAGAGATGATTGAACCCGTCTTTTTCACTTAGCCAGATAAAACTGTTGTCATCTAAAAAGGTGAAGTTGCGAATGTCATTTACGTCGACATAGCAGCTGTCCTTTTCTTCGAGTAGGATTGTATCGGTTCCATTTTGCGTTTGGGTCGCATGAAGTTTGAGGTGGTTTTGGCGTCTGTTTAAGGTGACGGCGCAGAGTGTATTGGAATCGTGGTTCCATTGGATATGTGGGATGTATTCGTAGTCCCCCAAATCAATTTTTTTTGAGCTTTTGTTGATGAGGTTGTATACATGTAAGGAAACTTCTGCGTTTTTTTCGCCTGCTTTGGGGTATTTAAAGTGCTGCCTTTTCGGATACAAGTCAGTGTTGTAGGTGTCGACAGAATATTCAGAAACCAAAGTTTCGTCAAATTTTAAGTAGGCGATTTGCGATCCGTCTTCGTTCCATTCATATGCTCTTACAAAGGCAAACTCTTCTTCGTAGACCCAATCTGTCAATCCGTTGATGATTTTGTTATAGCTGCCGTCATTGGTAATTTGATGGGTGACCCCTGTGTTCAAATTTTTACAAAAGAGGTTGTTTTCTTTTACAAAAGCTACCCGCTCTCCGTTTGGGGAGAAAGTAGGTTCTTGGACAAAAGCAGTGTCTAAAGCGCGGAGTGCTTTTGAGTTGAGGTCGTAGAGGAAGTAAAGGGATTTTGAAGAGCGTCTGTAGATTTGTTGTGTCTGAGTACTGATTAAAATTTTCGTTTCGTTTTTGTCGAAGCGGTAACTGTCAAAATGTGAAATGTTAGGAAGGTCTTGGCTGTTGAGCAACTGCTTTGATTTTTTTAATGTAGCGTATTTGTAGCAATCGATGCTTGAAGTCCCGTTGGTTCTGTCAAAATTTAAAATGCTGAAGGAATCCCCATTCATCGGCCGATAGGCTTCTAAGTAGTTTTCTCGAAATGTCCCACGCCAAATTTCTTCTAAGTTGAGTTTTTGTTGAGAAAAAAGGAGGAAAGGAGTCAACAAAAAAAAGAAAATTGTTCTCATGGTACCGTTTCAATTGGTCATCCAAATTACAGAAAAATATGCAGATATATTGGAGTGTTTTTAGGAATCTGCTAATCGAAATTGAAAAACCAGTAAATACCGAGTAATTTCATCGTGAAATTGGTTATTTTTATAAATTATTAAAATACTTTTGAGTGTGTTGTTTTCAAATTAAAAGAGACGTTGTATGATTGAAAAAGAAGTACGGGGACACCGTCCTGTCTATGGGAAAGATTGTTTTTTTGCAGAAAATGCTGTGGTTATTGGAGAGGTGGTGATGGGAGATTTTTGTAGCATATGGTACAACGCCGTGGTACGCGGTGATGTGCACTATATCAAAATGGGCAACAAGGTAAACATACAAGATGGTGCGGTCCTTCACGCCACTTTTGAAAAATACCCAACAACGCTTGGCAATTGTGTTTCTGTAGGGCACAACGCCATTGTCCACGGTTGTACAATCCACGACAATGTATTGATCGGTATGGGAGCCATAGTGATGGATGATTGTGTAATAGAGCGCAATAGCATCATAGCTGCTGGGGCTGTTCTCTCCAAAGGAACACATGTACAGTCTGGAAGTGTGTACGCAGGAGTTCCTGCAAAAAAAATCAAAGACATCAGTGAAGAATTGCTGCATGGAGAAATTCATCGAATCGCTGAAAATTACCTCAAATATGCACGTTGGTATAAGGCTTAGCACTTGGTCTTTTTCGCGCTGGGTTTTTCCTTATTTTTTTTAATAAATACAAGCCACTTTTGTGAATTTAGTGCTATTTTTGCGCATGCAACAAAAAGTACTTATTCTAGATTTCGGATCGCAATTTACCCAGCTTATAGCTCGTAGAGTCAGAGAACTCAACATCTATTGCGAAATACATCCCTACAACAACGTAAAAGTTGATGTAGAAGATTACAAAGCAGTCATTCTTTCAGGAAGCCCTCATTCGGTTCGCTCTTCAGAGGCGCCTCAGCCAGACTTGTCAAAAATAAAAGGAAAGATACCTCTCCTAGGAGTTTGTTACGGCGCTCAATATTTGGCACATTTTTTTGGAGGAGAAGTAGGCGCTTCCAAAACAAGAGAATACGGAAGGGCAAATTTATCTTATGTAGCTTCCAATAGTGTTTTGTTTCATGGAATCGAAAAAGACAGCCAAGTATGGATGAGCCATTCTGACACCATCTTGCATTTGCCAGAGAATTACACCTGCATTGCGAGTACGCACGATGTTGAAAATGCAGCGTACAAAATTGAAGAAGAAGACACCTATGCCATCCAATTCCATCCAGAGGTCTATCACTCAACCGATGGACTGACCTTGTTGAAAAATTTTTTGGTAGACATTGCAGCTGTTGAACAGACTTGGACACCCGATTGTTTTGTAGATACGACCGTGGCTGCTATCAGAGAAAAGGTAGGGGACGACAAAGTGGTTTTGGGCTTGTCAGGTGGAGTGGATTCTACGGTTGCTGCTGTCCTTTTGGACAAGGCTATTGGGAAGAACTTGCATTGTATTTTTGTCAACAACGGTTTGTTGCGCAAAAATGAATTTGAAAGTGTTTTGAACCAATACGAAGGCATGGGCCTGAATGTGAAAGGAGTGGATGCTTCGAGTCGTTTTTTAGAGGGGCTCAAAGGAGAGTCGGATCCCGAAAAAAAACGAAAAATTATAGGACGTTGTTTTATCGAAGTTTTCGATGAAGAAGCGCACAAATTGACTTCCGTCAAATGGTTGGCACAAGGAACTATTTATCCGGATGTCATCGAATCTGTTTCTGCCAATGGAGGTCCTTCCGCCACCATCAAATCCCATCACAATGTGGGAGGTTTGCCAGATTTTATGAAGTTGAAAATCGTAGAGCCTTTGCGAATGATTTTTAAAGACGAAGTACGCAGGGTCGGAAAGTCCTTGGGAATCGATCCAGAATTGTTGGGGAGACATCCTTTTCCTGGACCAGGAATGGGAATTCGAATATTGGGGGATATTACCGCAGAAAAGGTGCGCATTTTACAGGAGGTAGATGCTGTTTTTATCAATGGATTGAAGGCTTGGGGTCTGTACGACCGAGTTTGGCAAGCCGGAGCCATGTTGTTGCCTGTAGATTCTGTAGGAGTGATGGGTGACGAACGTACCTATGAAAAAGTCGTGGCTTTGCGAGCCGTTGAATCTACGGATGGAATGACGGCCGACTGGGTAGATTTACCGTATAAATTTTTACAAGAAACATCGAATAAAATCATCAACACTGTCAAAGGGGTTAACCGAGTGGTCTACGACATCAGCTCCAAGCCTCCTGCCACGATTGAGTGGGAATAATGAAAAGTTTTTTTTGGCATGGTTATAGATTTCTACAAAAGCGTGTGCAGAATTTGTAAAGTTTGCGATGCCATTGTTTTTATTTGAGAAACGTATTGATAAATGAAAAAAGAATTTGTTTTTTTAGGCATGTTGTTGCTGTTTTTCTTTGCTGCGAAGGGGCAAGAGCAGGAATACCTCAAACACGTTGTCAAAAAAGGGGAGCGGGTTCGCCAAATAGCCAAAGACTACGGTTTAAAATCCAAAGAGGTTTTCCGGTTGAACCCGGGTGTAAGAAAACGCCCCAAAGCGAATGCAATTCTTTTAATTCCGATAAAGGACATCAAAAAACCTTTTCTTTTTGACGGTGTGCAAATGCATCCCGTACAAGCCAAAGAAACCCTTTATGGAATTTGTAAAAAATACAATGTGGCAATTGCTGCATTGGTGGATAAAAACCCTTCCATAAAAGAATCAGGCTTAGAGACAGGTGTGCTTTTGAAAATTCCAAATACAAAAGTGGTCTCCAAAGAGGTTCTTTTAAAACAACAAATGGATTTATGGACCAAGCAATACGAATTGCACACCGTTGTTAAAGACGACACCTTTTATCGCTTGACCCATTTTTACAAAGTTTCAAAAGCACAACTCCTCGCTTTGAACCCGACGCTAGATGAGGGATTGAAATTGGGAGCAGTTTTAAAGATTCGAAAGCGAAAAGAGTCCGTTTCGCCCGATGGAACTCTTGATTCCATTTCAATAGATTTATCGGATTCGTTGTTCGTTAAGCAATCCTTGCATGTGGCGTTTCTGATGCCTTTTAAATTTTTCAAGAATGATACCTTGTCCAAAGAAGCTTTGTTTTCAACGAAGAACAATCTAGCCAATATCATCACCGATTTTTATTTGGGCGCAGAGCTGGCGATTGACTCGTTGGTGTCACGCGGATTGGAAATAAATCTTCGTGTTTTTGACACTGAAAAAAACAAAGACTGTATCGAAGATTTTTTGGATCGAAACGAATTGGAGGGTGTGGATGTGGTTTTTGGTCCTGTATTTAGTCAGTTTGCAGACCGAGTTGCATCTCAATTGCCTGAAATCCCCGTGGTATTCCCTTTGCACTCCTCGCGTCAGCACTCGTTTCAAAGTCCCAATTTGATAAAAACAGCTACGGATGTAGCACACTACCAAGAATTGATACTACAGCATATAAAAGCAACGCATTCAGGCCAGCACATCGTAGTGGTAGGTGATGAAAAACCAAACAGTCTTTTGAAAATGGCTGCGATAGGTGCCCAATTGAAACAGTCTGATTCCATTCAGGAGGTTGATTACTTGCAACCTGAAAATGGCTACATCGACCGGGAGCGCTTTGTCACTGCTGTCGATACTTTGGGGGTCAACTGGGTGTTGTTAACCAGCAACAACAAAGTTGTTACGGCAGATGTTGTCAATAATTTAAAATCCTTGCCCAACAATCCGAAAGTGAAATTGTTCGCCTTTGAAAAAGCAAAAAATTTCGACAAGGTTGACAACAACCAATTGGCAAAGATGAATTTCACCTATGCCAGTTCGGAAGTTTTTGGAGGCAGTCTTCCGGAGGTCTTAAATTTTTACGAACGCTATGCGGCAAAAAATCACGCTTATCCGAGCAAACATGCTCTTCGTGGATTTGATGTGGTATACGACGTGTTGTTGCGAATGGCCTTACAAAATCCAGAAAACACAGAAGGATTTGTTTTTAAAGGAAGTTCCAAGCGGTTGAATTCTTCTTTTAGCTTTGACAAAAGAACACCAGAAGCCCCCACGTACAACAAGGCAGCATTTTTATTAAAATACAACGAAGATTTGTCCATTCAGGTGCTCAATGATTTGGAAAGTACCTCAACGGTGCAAGAACAAAAGGACTCCACTCTTTGATACTCAACTGAAAGGTGAAAGCTCTTGATTGTTCTTTAGAATAGGCTTTAGAAGTTTTAAATTTTTTTCAGTTCCAATTTTTTTAAATGCTTCTAAATGTTTCATATGGTGGGTGTCACTACCTGTGAAATCAATCATCCCTTTTTTCAAAAGTTGTTCAGCGATTTTTTGAATGGAGTTTCCATAATATCCTGTGAGGGACAGTAGGTTCAACTGGAATCGGAACCCAGCTTCTTTTAGTTTGTGAAATATCTCAAAATTATGGTGGTAAAAACAATAGCGTTCCGGGTGCGCAAGAATGGGTTGGTAGCCTGCCATTTGGATGTCAAAAAGCAGTTCAAAAAGATTTACAGGAGCATTGAGGTAAGACATTTCTACCAAGAGGGTGTCTTCTCCAAGTGTCAAAAGGTCTCTTTTTTTAAGGAGTTCTACAAACTGTTCGTCAAGCATGTATTCAGCAGCTGCTTCAAGTTTGATAAAAGAAAGGTCTCTTTTTTCTAGTTCTTCAAGAACCAAGTCGCGTTTGTCGAGAATTGCATCGCTGCTGTTTTCCCAAACTCCAGCCATTACATGCGGTGTGGTTGTGAAATTTTGAATGCCATAGGAACTCATTTTTAAGAGCAATTCGATGCTTTCTTCGATTGTTTTTGCACCATCGTCAATGCCCGGTAAAAAGTGGGAATGGATGTCGACAAAACCCTCTGGAAACACTTCAGTTATGGGGCAACTTTTTTTAAACAATGAAAACACAGGCGATGAATTTAAAAAAACAAATTTATTGATTTATTTTTAATAAGTCGGCTACTTTTCTTCTAATTCATGCGACACAGAAGCCCATTGATTTGATCTGTGGTAATTATTTGTGCTGTTTTTTTATAAATAAATACATTTTATCTCAGTAGTTTTGTAAAAATTTTCAGTTCCCGAAATCGATGTAGTTTCGAAACTTATTGTGTATGTGATTTGTTGTTGATATATTTGGTCACTTTTTAAAAAATAATAAATGATTTTAATAGCAGATGGCGGATCTACCAAAGCGGATTGGATTGCCTTGGACGAACAAAAAAAGGAGTTGTTCAAAGTTCGAACAGGGGGGTTGAATCCTGCTGTTGTTGCTGTGGATGTTTTGCGAGCACGCATTCTTGAAACAGCAGAATTTTCAGAAAATTTGGACAAAGTAACCCAAGTCTTTTTTTATGGAGCGGGTTGTGGAACTCAAGTGGCTACTAAAATTTTAAAAGATCTTTTTGAAGAGTTGTTTTCAAATGCGACGGTTTTTGTGGGCGAAGATACACTTGCCGCTGTGTATGCAGCTGCGGGTAAAACTCCTGCGATTGTTTGTATTTTAGGAACAGGTTCGAACAGTAGTTATTTTGATGGCAATACAATAGAGTCCAATGCGGTTTCTTTGGGGTATATCATTATGGATGAAGCAAGTGGAAATTATTTTGGTAAACGTTTGTTGCGGAATTATTTTTACAAAGTAATGCCTGCAAACATTGCTTCACAATTCGAAAAAGAATTCAATTTGGAGCCCGACCATATCAAGTACAACTTATACCGACAACCCAATCCGAATACTTATTTGGCGAATTTTGCCAGTTTTATGTTTCAATTCAAAGAGGATCCTTATATTTTGGATTTGATGGAAGACGGTTTTGATGCTTTTTTTAGAAGTCGTGTATTGCCGTATAAGAAAGACAAAAACACCCCCATTTACTTTATAGGTTCGATTGCTCATTACTTCTCAAACATTTTGGAAAAAGTCGCTAAAAAGCACGGTTTGAGCATCACTGGCGTGATTCAACGTCCTATTAACAATTTGATAGAATACCACAAAACGTATTTAATCAAATAATTCCAACATACGTTCCAAGGCCATTCCTCTAGATCCTTTGATCAAAAAAGAACCTTTTTTGTTGGGCTGAAAGGCATTTTTAAAAACTTCAAAAGTCGTGTAGGTGATTGCTTTTGAAGTTTTTGTTTTTGAAAATTGTTCGCCGATGAGGTGAATTTCGTCAAAGTCAAAAGCAATGGCGGTTTCTGCGATGCGTTCGTGTTCGGCCTTGCTTGCAGTTCCCAATTCAAACATGTCTCCCAAAACCACTGTTTTATAGGTGGCTTCTAGTTTTTGAAAGTTTTCAAGTGCAACTTCCATACTGCTAGGATTTGCATTGTAAGCATCTAAAATAATTGTTGCGTTTCCCTTTTGTAAAATTTGAGACCTGTTGTTGGTGGGGATGTATTTCTCAATAGCTTCTTTGATGTCTTGAGAGGGAACTCCAAAGTGATTTCCAATTGCAATGGCAGCTTGAAGGTTTTGAAAGTTGTAATGTCCGATCAAATGACTTTGAATAGAGTTTCCTTGATGATTTACGCTTACAAAGGGAGCTACATCCTTCAGGGTTGCATGCGTTCCGAAGAAATAGCGTTTTGTCCCTTTTGAATTTTCTAGTTGCAAAGGGTCATTCGAATTGACAAAAGCTTCTTTTTTGTTTTTTCTAAGGTAGTCATAGAGTTCTGACTTTCCTTTTATGACACCAGACAAGCCTCCAAATCCCTCGAGGTGCGCTTTTCCGAAATTGCTAATGTATCCATAATCGGGTAGGGTCATTTCGCATAAGAACGCTATCTCTTTTTGATGATTGGCACCCATTTCTACAATGCCCATTTCTGTGGATGTAGTAAAGGAAAGAAGGGTGAGGGGAACCCCAATGGCATTGTTCAAATTACCAACAGTTGCGGCGGTTTTAAACTTTTTGGAGAGAATGGCATGCAGCAGTTCTTTAGTGGTTGTTTTTCCATTACTGCCCGTCAGGGAGATGATGGGAATTCCGAGCGTGTTTCTGTGATGTGTTGCAAGATGTTGCAAAGTTTTTAAAGCGTTGTCTACCAGTATTACCCGAGGGTCGTCTGTTGAAAGTTGTTCGTCAACCACAGCGAAAGAAGCGCCTTTTTTCAAGGCTTCTAACGCAAAATTATTTCCGTTAAAACGGGCTCCTTTCAATGCGACATACATACTCCCTGGATTGATTTCACGACTGTCAGTACTGATTCCAGAACACTGTTTGTAAAAAGAGTACAGGATGGAGATTTCCATAGCTTTCTGTTGTTCGGAACTAAAAACCTCACTAAAATTTAGCGAGGTTTCAAATTCCTTAGTTTATTTTAGGAGGTTAGTTGTTAAACCTTTTTTTTGTTTGGTTTGAGAAGTTTCCTAATTTATCCAAAGCACAACGGAAGCCTATAAAGTCCATTGCCATGTGTTGGGGAAGAAATCTTCTTTGGGCTGGATCGAGCCAAAATTGTCGATCTTTCCAAGATCCTCCTTTATGGACCCTTGTTTTGTTTCCAATAAGTGTCGTTCTTCTCTTGTCGTCATTTTCAATTTGGTAGGAGTTAGTTTCGTTATCGTACGTTTTTTTAACCTCTAATGGAGAGTTGTACATTCTGGGTGGTGATTTTGAGTCATAAGATATTTTAGAGTACTCTCTTGAGTGAATCAATTCTCCATCACCTACATCTGAATTGTCCGATTTTTTGTAGTTGTATCGGGATACGATGTCTATTTCTTCGATGGGTTCGTATTCGATTTCTCCAGGTTGAGATCTGCGTTTCAATTTTCCATTTGGCAGCGTGTCTACAAGGGTGTTGTTGTCTGCAATAATCATTTTTCCGTCTCGATCAATCTTTTTCTTTAAGAAAACATTCCCTCTGGTATAATTGAAGTCATTTAGTTCACTGTCAATAATTGGTCTGTAAACATCGAACACCCATTCGGAAACATTTCCTGCCATGTCATAGAGTCCATAAGCGTTTGGTGGGTAGGATTTTACTTTGTTTGTAATGGCAGCACCATCATTACTCCAACCTGCGATTCCACTGTAATCTCCTTTGCCAATTTTAAAGTTGGCCAATTGATCTCCTGCCTTTTGGAATGTGTTGTTGCGGCTGTATTTCCCTCTCCAAGGGAATTTTTTACGCCCTTTTATGTTGTTGTATTCTCTGTTTTGTGTCAAGGCTTTTGCGGCGTATTCCCATTCTGCCTCTGTGGGAAGTCGGAATTTGGCATACAAGATTCCATCATTGGGTTTTACATGTCTTCCTTTGTAAAGATTTTTGGTGTAGATGGCCGTGTCTCCGTCAAACAATAGTTTTGGGTTTAAGTAATACATTTCGGTGTTGAAATGATTTTTTCCTTCCACTTTGATAGATTTTTCTCCAAATAAACTTTTGAGGACACCGAGGTCCATCAGTATTTTCTCGTTGACCCGGTCCGTCCTCCATTCACAATAGTCATTAGCTTGCAACCAATTTACACCTACAACAGGGTAGTTTGCATAGGCTGGATGACGAAGGTAGGTGTCTGTTAAAGATTCGTTGTTTCCCAATTGATTTCTCCAAACCAAGGTGTCGGGCAAGGCACTTTTGTAGATAAGGCTGTTGTTGTTTTTTGGAGGAAATACACGTTGTAGCCACAACAAATAAAATAAATATTCAGAATTGGTAACTTCAGTTTCATCCATGTAAAACGAATTCAGTTGAATGCGTTTGGGAGTTGTATTCCAGTCGGCCATAATATCCTCTTCAACAGCACCCATCGTAAAGCTACCGCCTTCAATAAGAACCATCCCCTCTGGTGTTTCTTGGTTTTTGTAATTGGTTTCGATTGCAAAATTCCCATAGGCAGGATCGTTGTAATTCCAGCCTGTAAGAACGGAGCGATTTGTAGTGTTCTGAGACGAGTCAAACAAGCTGCATCCCGTCAAACAGGTAAAAATTAAACTTGCCGTTAAAATTCTAAATTTTAAAAAAACATTCATTCTTAAAAAAGGGTTGATTATTTGATATGCTTTGCAATTTACAATATTTATGGATTCTCACAATTTTTTAGAGAGAAATAGCCTCTCGTAATGATTTTTTCTTGGTTCAAAGTTCCATTGGCATATTCCTATTTTAAGTGTTATATTGCGTACGATTATCTGAATTCTTGAATTCGGTTTTTTTTTACAAAAAATAGACATGAAATTAAAAAGGCTACTGATATTTATCATCACATGTTTGTCGCTCCAGGGTTTTTCTCAGACAAAGCAAACAAAATCTTTTGAATTGAATTGGAATTTGTCTGCCCAGTTAGCGCTGCCCAACGACAAATCGAATCTGTATCCATTGGTACAGAACAATTATATAGATGCCAAAGGACTTCCTGCCTTCGATGTTCAATGGGAGGTTGCTGAGAAAAGCAACGTGGTAGATTTTCGTTTGAAAAACCTCAGGTATGAATCCATAGATATCGGAAAGTACACTTCTTTGGCGGGACTAGAAATCCCTGTCGAATTGTCACCTAACTTCGTCATCTCCAAAGGAGGGGAGCACTACTATGCATTGCTGTCCTTGACGCCGCTGGTCAGGTCTGCTAACAAGGTAATGCGATTGGTTTCTTTTGAATTGGAATACGAATTGGGTAGTAGACGGAGTCGCAGGTCCGCAACCTTGGTAGAAGATTCTGTTTTGGCCAACGGAACTTGGTATAAATTTGCGGTGGACCGTACGGGGATTTTTAAATTGAATTCAAGCTTTTTACAACAATTGGGAATTGATGTTTCCTCATTAGACCCCAGAAATATACGAATTTATGGAAATGGTGGTGCCATGCTTCCTCAATTGAATAGTTCGTTTCGACATGAAAACTTGCAAGAAAATAGTGTTTACGTATCAGGAGAACAGGACGGTGTTTTCAATTCCAACGACTTTGTTTTGTTTTATGCTGTAGGTCCGGACGATTGGGAAACGAGTTCGGAATCCAACATTACTCATCGTAAGAATAGGTATTCAGACCACGCTTTCTATTTTATTTCGGTTGACAACGGAATCGGAAAACGCATCTCTTCTGCTTCCGTTTTAGAAACGGATGCGACGGATCAGATTTCTTCTTTCAAAGATTTTGTTTTTTACGAAAAAGATTTGACCAATTTATTTGGCTCCGGCCAAGAGTGGTTCGGAGATTCTTTTCAAATTAAAAATACGAGAAACTATTCCATAGATTTTCAAAACTTAGACACAAGCAGTGAAGTCTTGTTCCGCATAAGAGCTGTTTCAGAATCTTCATCCACTTCTTTGATGAACGTTCAAATAGACGGGCTTTCTTCTTTTGACATCAACTTTGCTGCGATTAACGGCAACTCTTATGTAAGGGCCTCTGCAACAACCAAAGAATTTTCAACGAACTTAATAGATGGGGATATAGACTTGGCAATTTCTTACAACAACAACGGAAATCCCTCAGCTGATGCGCATTTGGACTATATTGAGGTTATTGGAGACAAACTTTTGATTGCAAACGGTGATCAGTTTTCTTTTCGAAACTATCTGTCTAAAACAAGTGGTAAGGTCTTGGAATATGAGATTGCCAATGTTGAAAATATTGATCGTGTCTGGGACGTGACAGATTTTCTCAACCCCAAAAAGATTACAAACCAAAGCGAATCGAACGATGGTTTTCGTTTCAAAGCCAATTCTGGCGTGCTGAACGAATACGCCCTTGCAAGCAGTTCTGATTATTACGAGCCTACACTTTTGGACAATTCCATCGTCGAGAATCAAAACCTACATGGATTGAAAGACATTCAGTACCTTTTGATTACCAAAAAAGAATTTATCTCCCAAGCACAAAGATTGGCAGCTCACCACAATGCCAATTCTGGATTGAGTACCCAGG